>JQIA01001457.1_pt1 | contig 12701 bp, 15 predicted proteins | sample 811431 | NCBI WGS metagenome assembly JQIA01 (sample SAMN02998118, study PRJNA258478) | marine sediment metagenome | biome: marine; feature: seafloor; material: sediment; isolation source: oil-polluted sediment collected from 3 locations (0.5 km, 0.7 km and 0.9 km)... | place: USA: Gulf of Mexico ... | reverse complement strand
CCTGGCACTAATCCTGATAACGACGACAGCTGGTGGTTCGACATCAATGTGCTGTTCCCAAACTTTTTCTGCGATGTTGGTCCCGGCTGGTACTTCACTTACAACTTCTGGCCAGTCAGCGAAAACGAAACCCGCTGGGTGATGGATATCTATCAGAAAAAAGCCGAAAACGCGGGGGCTCTACTGGCACAGGAACACACCAAGGTATTACTACGTGATGCGGTACTGGAAGACTTCAGTACCCTTGAAGATACTCAGCAGATGATGGAATCCGGCGCCCTGAAAACCATTATGGTCGGTGACCTGGAAATTGCCGTACGCCACCAGATGTGGACCATCAACCAGTGGTTAGCCTCATGAGTAATTCACTGCCGCAACAGTTCGCCGATCTCGCCCCCTTCGCCGACAAGTGGGCGATCGACACAGAACAAGCGCGCCGTGTAGAGCGAATGAACACTTCTCAGAGCGATTTAATGACGTTTTACCAGGCGATGAAGCCGGTGCTAGATAGTGCTGTTCAGTACCTCAATCAGTTTGACCTGAACCAAATGGCCCCACCCGAAAAGCGTCTGTTACAGATGTCGCTTTCACTGGTTGAAATTTCGGTAGCTATCGAGCTGTTTCACAATCCCTGGCCCGTGAACGCCTGGCCCTGGGAGAAGTTTTCGGTTGCTAGCTAGTGTTTGGCTGAATAGTAAGGAATCGGTTAACGATATCCATTGTGATTACCCATGTCTCGGTTTCTCGTGATAACAACCCTGCGAAAAAAGGCAGTATTCGGTGCTATCTTCGACCAGGGTTCATCACACGGGCCACACTAATCAAGCCGTTTGCTACGCCCGGCAATTTCGACATAAGTATCTAGCCGCGTTTCAAGCCGTAACACTCTGTCGCTCATACTATCTACCCGATCCTGTAGCTTAATATTTGCGCTATTCAGACGCTCCACCGAATCAGTCAGCTTGACGGTATCTTTTAAGATAGACAAAAAATCACCGCTCAAACTCATTCCCCCGCCACCTGGTCGAGTTTTTCTACCAACTCATTACATCTAACTGTAGTCTCATCTGTGAGGCTAATAGCTCGAGCTAAGCTCGCCTTAACTAGCGCCAGCAACTTATCTAAAGACTGTTCGCCGGTTTGTTCTTTAAGTTGAATAACTATCCGGCCCTTATCAGCCTGAATATCAACCTCAGCGTCGTTTGGAATGCCTGCGGCAGCTAAGATTTTGCAGATAGCCTCACCGCTGAGCTGTTACCCCATTCCTGTATTCTTGCCTCAACTCAACCTTCATCTGTATACAAACGTCGATACCATCAGCAATGCTTGACTGGCATCTACAACTGTAGATACATGCCTAAAGCCTGTGGCTCCAGCTAAATCCACCTGACCGCGACCATTACAAACTAGCTAAACGGGCCTTAATTTCTTTAACTCGTCCTGCATCGGCCACTGTCCGTGAAGGTCTTGGCGGTGCAACAAGGGCTTTATTAAGATATTTTCTGGCACCGGCTTTATCGCCCTGCTGGGCGAGAAAATCACCATAAAAATAGTTCGAATCGATGCCATCCGGATTAATCTGCAATGCCTTTTTCAGGTACTGCTCAGCTTTATCCTCATCACCAAACCCGATGGGCCAACCTGGCACCATATAGTGAAGTGAACCCAGCGAGGTAAGCGCAGACCCGTTAAGCACGCTCGAATCTATTTTTTCTGCTTCCAACAGCAGGTCTCTGGCCTGCTTTACCTGCGGCATCGCCTTAAAGATCGATTTAATACCCCCCATCGCGCCGGCATAACCCGAGCGGGCTATCGCTTCCCATATTTTCGGTTCTGCTCGGCTCGAATTAGCCTGATTAAATCGCTCAGAGTCCGCCACTAATTTTTCAAAAGCAGCCTCTTTCTGCTTCTCCGGTAACTGATAATTGGCGACCGCCCAGTCTTTCTGAATCGCCTGCAACTGCAGATCGAAATCAGCAGCGCTCAGAGAAAGAGGCAAGCAGGAGAGTACCAGCGGGGTTATCAGTAACAGTAATTTATGGATCTTCATAGTCACTCCTCCAGTTAGGAATCGATAGCAAAGTGGCGGGTCTCACGGGTCTGTTTAGCAGTTGCCCGATCAATAAAGCCAGGTAGCAGAGCATTAAGTTTCACAAACAGCTTTTCCGGCCAACCCAGATACGCCTCGCTACGCTGCTTTTCAATCGCCGCCAATATTTGCGCAGCAACCTCAGCGGGCTCATCCATGGCCATGTTGGTCGCCCTGGCCATCTGATAAACCGCGTCGCTGTTAATTGAGGTGCGCACTGCCCGTGGTGCTACGTAGGTAACGCCCACCGGGGTATCGGCCAACTCACGCCGCAGCGCTTCGCTAAATCGCTGCAACCCACCTTTGGTTGCTGAGTAGGCGGTGAAAAATGGCATCCCCAGAGAGCCGAGAATCGAACCAATATTAACAATATGGCCTCGGCCACGATCCAGCATATCTGGCAATAGAGCCCTGGTTAACAGCACCGGCGCAATCAGGTTGGTCTGAAACATCAATTCGAGCTGCTGTGAATCTTCTGCCTCAAAATTACGGTAGGTATTAATTCCGGCCAGATTCACCAACAGATCCAGACCACCGGACTCAACTTGCTGAACAGCAAGCTGCTCCCGAAAGCTGCCATCGGTGATATCACCTACAACAGTTTCCACCTGACCGGTTGCTAGCTCCTGTTTGAGTTTGTCCAGTGACTCTGCACTGCGACCCACCAGAATCAGATTCGCGCCTTGATCACTCAATAACCTGGCCAGCGGCTGACCAAGGCCACCGCTAGCACCGGTGAGTAAAACCCGTTTACCGTTTAAATCCACCAATCACCCCCTCTTCAATTCGTTTTAATACAATCTAAATTCATTACTAAAATCAACACCATCTAATCTAGCGGCACTGATCGAAACACCTCTGCATAACAGTGATAAAAAGCGCCGGCACAGTGTTCAATCGCCAGCAAATCATCAGGATGATCAATTCGGTTAATCAGTCCTGCAAAATCATCAACATGCTCAATATCGAGTTCACCATGAGAACGCAAATAGGTGAAAGCGTTATCCGGTAGCTGCAACGACTGCTGTAGTGCTCCGGCTACCTGGGTTGCCAGCGCAACACTGGTGCCTTCCAGCACCAGCACCATGCCAAAAAACCCAATAGGATTACCACGATGAATAGTGTCCCAGGCGTAGGCAACCATCAGTTCGGTACTCAAATGAGGCGTCCCATTTCGTACCTGCTCCGCATCGCCACCGCAGGCCGTAATATCGTTCAAAATCCACTCTTCGTGACCCATCTCTTCGTCAATATAGTGGGCCAGTTCTTTGCGCAGCCAATTCAATCGAACTGGCAATGCAGCGCCACAGGCCATCAACAGTGGCACGGTGTGTTTAACGTGATGATAGGCCTGAGTGAGGAAGGCGATATAGCTTTGCAGCGACCCCTGGCCGCTGGCCGCCCGTTGCAGCAGCGGCAACTGCTGCAGTTGTTCGCGGCCGGTTTGGGTCTGGGCCAGCAGTCGATCATAAGCGAGCATTAATTCATTTCCTTGCAGATAGATTCAATAATTTGCGATCTTATTACCCAGCGCTAACCAGCCATCACTTCAGGGTGTAACCCCGGTCGGCGTATTCAAAACCGAGCAGTTCAAAATCTGGCTGCGGGTAAGCGGCCCGCGGGTTTAGGTAGTAGGCACGAATCTCTGCGATCAGCTGATTTTCAAATCGGTACCACTCTGCGCCGCGAATCATTTCAACCGCATCGCTATCCGGTGGTGTCCAGCTCATCGACCATTCAATTACCGCCTCTTCATCCTGAACAATGCCATGATCAACTGTCCAACAGGCGTCAATTTTCGGTTGCATGCTTAGCCAGTAACGGGCCAGCGCCTCAGCGCCGCACACCGGCTCATGGTGGGTAAAGTAATGCACCACGTCAGCGGTGAAGGTTGAACGCATCAACTCCCCATCGGCACGACTACAGCCCTGGTAATAACGCTTGATGGTTTTCAGGTGTGGGTGGTCTTTCATGGTTTATTCCGCTGTTTGCTCGACGTTAAAAGTTGGTAATGACAACTGCTGATAGTACTGCGCCACCCTTTCGCGGCTGGGTAACCCCCCGCGGGTTAACAAACCATTTTCCTGGGTCAACGGCTGGTCACCAGAGCGCCAGCCCATCACCTGCGCATAGTCCGGCAACTGTTGGTTTACTTCTACAACAGCCTGTTCAAACTGTTCAGCACTAGCCGTGTTACTAACAAGCAGGGCAGCTAAATGACCCATTGAACCACTGAGAACAACCGCCTGCTGAATAGCCGACTGGTCTATTAATAACCCTTCAACCCACTCCGGCGACACGTTGCGGCCAAATGGAGTCAGCAGCAGATTGTCCTGGCGTCCTTCTATGTAGAGATAGCCATCATCGTCCAGGTGCCCTCGGTCACCAGTTGGCCACCACTGGTTGTCAGAGAGTTGTTCTCGACCCAGGTAAGCACTTACCCCCTGACACTCAATCCAGATCTGGCCATCATTAATAATTTTTAGTTGCTGATGAGGCAACGGTTTACCCACACTGCCGGGACGGTTTTCACCAGGGCGGTTCACCGCAACCACTGAGCCACACTCAGACAGGCCATAACCTTGATACAACGGCAGGCCAAGCTGCTCGGCTGCGCCCAGTTGACCCGCCGAAACCGCTGCACCGCCCACCGCTACCAGCCGTAATTTTTTAACCGAATCGGGTTGATGCTCAGCCAGCACTAACAACCCGGCTAATAACGCCGGAACCAGAATCAAACTATCCACCGGCCTGGTTGCCATAACCGCCGCCAGCTGGGTGAAATCAAAATCGGTCATGCCGCGCCAGCCTAACGTTTCAAGCGGCTCGAGCCGACAACTTGCACCACCAAGTAACGCGACATAAAGACCAGCCACGTTTTCCAGCAACACCGCCAATGGCAACAGACACAGATGCTGATAACTACTGTCTATCTTCATCGCCGCAGTCAGTTCAGTAGTTACCTGCTGCAATAACCCGCTGCTCAGGCAGACCCCCTTGGGGTCGCCAGTACTGCCGGAGGTATAAGTTATTTTTACCGTGCCCACCGGTAACTCTTGCCTGAGGTTTCTATCCTCATTTCTGATCACAGGCAACAGACAGCTTACTGCTGTACCGGCTACCTGCCGACTTTCATTCACCCGCCAGCCCTGACCATCACCCCCCTCGCCCATCAATCGGTCAGGCTGGTCTGTTAATAGCAGGTCAACATCAGCATCCGCTATCAATCCGGCTATCTGGGTCGGTGAGAAAAAAGCTGGGATTGGGATAAGCACTTTTCCTGCACTCATACAACCGATATCAAGCAGCGCCCAGGCAGGTGAGTTATCCATCAACAGGCCGATACGCTCTGCGTCATTGTCACTGAGCCAGCCGGCCAGCCGTTCAACCTCTGTATAAACATCGCTATAAGAGAGGGTTACCTCTCCAGCACACAAAGCCACGCTATCAGGCGCTACTGCCGCTCTTTGCCGAAGTGCAGGAGTTAGCCAGCTCACTGAAGCTGTAATGCAGGCATGGGGCCGGGCATTAATCCTGAGAATAATTCGGGCATTGCCGCCAGCTTTACCAGCAATGACTCCTGCGAACCCAACGGATCGTCTTTGTGTTGAGAGCTGGACTGGGCATTAGATATCAGGCGCTGTGACAGCACATCATTAAGGCGCCCAGCCACCACCACCGGCGAACCGTTGTAGTAACTACCCCAACGACTATTTTGATCGGCCAACTGGCCCGGGTCTGCAGCACCCAGGTGGGTTAACGGCAGCGCTAACCGTTTGAAACTATTAAGCAGTTCTGCCCTGGCGGTAAACACCACCCAGTCCACCTGCTGCTCTAGCAGGTAATCACTGAGAAAGCAGATCATCTGACGAACCGAACAGCGATCAAGCATGGCCAGATTACCAATCTCAATAATTTTCTGGTCTGCAACCATCCGCTTACCTGACTCACTAAAGTTCTGAACAGCACTCTGGCCAGCGCTCTGAACAGCACTCTGGCTGACCCCGGCCAATAGCGCAGCGACAGTCTCACTTAGGTACTGTTCAACAAACAACGGCTGCTGGCCAGCTAACGTCAGACCGACCACACCAACAATACGCTGTCGGGAGTCGAGCTTGACTAGCAGCTGAGAGGAAAAATGGCTAACCTGTGCAGAAAAGGCTTTTCGATAAACCCTTTTAATGTAGGACTCTGCCCGCCGGCGTAGCCGATGTTCTGGCCCCACTAGCACCACACCGCGCTCATCAGCCACGATGGAACGATTAAAGCCATTGACTAATTCCGGTTTCACTTCCAAACCCTGTTTTTCTGTTTTCATGCCCTGAAGTTTCATGCTTCTAACTTAAGAGAGTCTTAAGGGGTCTCTTAAAAACCTCATCTATTAAAATTCAATTTCAGTCAGTAGTCGTAACGTCTGGTTTGGACTGTCAGCATCGAGCCCAAAAATAGCGCCCAGTTCCCATTTAAGCTTACGCTTTCCGCCCAGTTTGATCTGCCCCAACAAAACCGGGCCCAATGCCCGGGTATCTTCTCCACTATAAAACTCTATGCCAGGCTCGATACCACTGGAGTAGCGATAACGCAGCTGTAACCCAAGACTGGACTCGATCTCGTTCTCAATATCACGGCCCCATTCGTAGGTGACGTTTACATTGGCGGTACTGCTCCATTTGCCCCACTCTTTTTCTGCCAGCAGGGCAGTAGAAAACTCCCAGATATTAAGCGCTTTCTCTTTTTCCAGCTCAAATAGCAGGCCCCAGTCGGCACTGAACTCGCCCTGTTCAGTCAGCTGCCAAAGTGCTTCAAGTTCATAGGCCTCAATCTGAAAACCCTCATTATCAGAACGCTCGCCTATCAAATAAACCTCTACAAATAACCGGTCTGTTAACGAACGCCCATAGCCGATCCGGTATAACTGCATATGATCATCGCGACCGGGCTGCTCGTCCTGCAGCACGGTACGAAACTCAAATTCCTGCTCGAGGGGTTGCACGTAAGGATGATAGATCTTGTCAATTACTGCACCGTCTGCCAGGCCGATTTGAGCATGACCTAGTAACAGCAAAACCGACAGATATTGGCGTTTCATTTTATAAAAGAGACCGGTGGACTAGGGGGTTTGGTTTTGGGCAAAGGAACTGCGGCCAGCAATCAGACTAAAAACCACAAGAGTGCCGATTAAGTGAGCCATGATTTGCTCAACAGAGGGTGTCGCCTCATAACCAAACGACGCATACAGCAACTGACCCGTGACCGATTGTTCAGATATCCAGCTTGAGGTATCCCAACACGCCGCAGAGCCGCTAATCCAGTCCGCCTGGATCAATTGCAACACCGACTGTGAGAGCATATTTCCGGCGAACAGGGCCAATAATAGTATCGCGACCCTGCGCCGCCAGCGGTTGTGGTCACTGCTCAATGCAAAAAACAGCAGTGTGCCGATACTCAATCCGATACCAAAACCCAGACCACTACCGGCCAGAACGCTCGACAGGTGATCACTACCCAGAAAAAACCCACTGATGTAGAGATAGACCTCCGAACCCTCGCGGGCAATCGCCATGGTGACAATAGCAACGGCGCTCCAGGCTGCTGCTACGGGTACTTGTTGGGGAGTCGTTATGTTGTTCTGTCGGTGCGAGCTTCCTGCGTTAACAGGCGCAAAAATCAGCCATCCGTAGACCGGAATAAGCAGTGCAATACCGGTTTGCAGCAGCGCATTAATGATTTCCTGGCCGACGTAATCAAACCAGACAGAAATAACCGCCATGTTCGCCGCGTAAAGACCAGCGAAAACACCACCACTGACCAGGCCATAAGGTAGCCAGCTTGCACCAACTCGTCTTTGAAAACTAATACTCAGCAGCACACTGATCAACAGGGCCGCTTCCAGGGTCTCCTGCAGCACCAGAATGACTGAATTAATTAACATAACTGCTTTGCCTGGCTCAGCAGGTATAACCGGTTATTCAACAACCACCACACCCTGGGCAGTTTTTGGATAGAACTCGCCAAAAAATGGATAGCGACCTGCCGGGAGCGGGCCGATAAAAATAACCGCCCGGCTGTTACCGGCAATCACCTTTTCACGGTTCAGCTCATAACTCTCGAACTCCTCCGGGGTCGGATCCTGGTTGATCACCATGAGTTTGACTTTGGTTTTTGCGGGTATGGTGAGCTGGGCCGGCGTAAACAGATGATCACGAATAGTTATCTCAATAACCGGTGTTGCCGCCACCGAGCTAACCGGCACAGAGACCGCCAGCCCCACAGCTACAACCCAGGCCATACGGACCAGCACCTTGTGCCTCAATAGAGTTATAGAGCCCATGTTCAGATAGTTACCTGGTTAACGCGGTTTAATAGGCCGATGATCGAATCAATCATCGGTAAAAACAATCCGAAAAGCCACACCGGTTGCAAACCTTGATTCGGTAATCGATATCGATGCCCTATGCAGATCGGCGATACCTTTAACAATGGCCAGTCCCAGGCCAGAGCCCGGCTGATATGAGTCATGACGATCACCACCAACCCGATAAAACCGCTCAAAAACAGTCGGTCTTAACTCAAACAGAATACCGGGCCCGGAGTCTTCAACCACCACCACCTGTTGATACTCTGAGCAGCTCAAAGAGACCACCACCTGACCACCGCAAGGCGTGTACTTATTGGCATTAGCAAGCAGGTTTTGTAACAACACCTTTAACGAAAACCAATCTCCAACAACTGTACAGCTATCTCCTTCAAACGATAACTGCTGATCCTTATCATCAAAACCTGGGTGTGCATCGGCCATTACTTCCTGAATCAGCGCCGCCAGGTCTAGCTCCTTGAAAGCCGCATGATAATGGTCTGGGGAGTTCCGATACAGGTCCAGAATCTGACCAACCATATTTTCCAGGCGTTCCGCGGTGGCTGTTAGCTGCCCCATATTGACACCACTGGCAAAAACCTCAGGCAGTTCCTCACCCAGGTTATGCAACTGAACTTTAAGAACGCTAAGCGGCGTACGCAGCTCATGAGCCGCATCAGAGGCAAACTGTTGCTCTCTAATCAGGGAGGTTTCCAACCGGGTCAGCAAGGCGTTGGAAGAGAGCACAATCTGAGCAATCTCTACCCGAGGTGTTTTTACCGACAGCGGGCTTAGATCCCCCGCCTGCCGGGTACCAAGCTCATCCGCTAGCTGACGCAGTGGTTTAAGCCCCCGAGTAATGACCACCCAAATTAACAAGGCAACCAACGGCAAACCAACCAGTATCGGTGAAATAGATTGCAACACCACATTTTCAGCCAGCGCATAGCGTAGGTCCGTGCGCTGCGCCACTAGAATCCAGTTTTTTCGATCTGGCTCGTAATAAGCCAGCGTGCGCCAGCGGTAACTACCAAAGTTGCTGTGATCAAACCCCGGTGCTAACGAGCTAATTGGCTGACCTGGCGCATTTGAAGAGGCCAGCAGTAGCTGATCACCCCGCCACACCTGAAAAGCGATATCACCGGCCGGGTCGACTATTTTTCTACTCGTTTGCGGATCAATATTGGCAATCAGTCGAGCACTATCGAGTAGCTGGCCATCGAACAGTTGATCTATTTCTACCAAACTGGACTGATAACCACGCAATGCAGCAATAAAATTGAACAGGGTGATGGTCGCCAGAATCACCGCCATCAAATAGGTGCGAATTGAATTCATGGCGAATCTATTTTGTAGCCGACGCCGCGCACGGTGGTAATCAAATCAGCACCCAGCTTTTTACGCAGATGATGGATATGAACTTCCAGCGCATTACTGGCAACCTCCTCCCCCCAACTATAGAGCCTCGCTTCTAACGAACTGCGGGTCTGTACTCGGCCAGCGTTCTCCAGCAAGCTCTTGAGCAGCATATATTCCCGACGCGGTAACTCCAGGACAACGCCATCAAGTTCGACTCGATCCTGATTAATATGTAGCGTCACCGGACCCACCTCGATGGTAGCGGTTTTCGCGGTAGTTTGACGTCTCTCCAGCACCCGCAACCGAGCAAACAGTTCAGGCATCGCAAACGGCTTAACCAGGTAGTCGTCCGCCCCACCATCAAGCCCGGCGATACGGTCATCAACCTGATCGCGGGCGGTGAGCACCAATACCGGTAGCGTTGCATGGCGCTCGCGCAGTCGCCTCAGCACTTCCAGCCCATCCATATCCGGCAGACCCAGATCGAGGATTACAACATCCGGTGTTTCGGTATTAATGATTGTTAGGGCAGCCTGACCACTGGCCGTAGCGTTGACCACGTGGTGCTGCTTTTTCAGCGCCTGTTGCAGCGATGAAGCCAACGCCGGATCGTCTTCAACTAATAATATGTGCATTAAATCAACATTCCATACGGGAGACCTCGACAGCTGCAGCCCAGGCCTGGTCAATTTGGTCAATAAGCCCGCTGATAATAAACAAATCCCTCAGCGGATGACTAGAGTGCAGAAACCTGCTGTTCTCTACCCAGGTAAAATTCCAGAATAATAAGAATAATATTAGGGAGCAAAATCACCTGAACAGAACATTAACAGTGTGTCAGCCTGACTCTACAGCCACCGGCTCCTGCCAGTATTGACGAATTCGAATCGAGAGAGCCCCTGTCTGAGACTGAGACTGAAACCGGGGCCTTTTCCTGTATCACTATCCGGACTATTCGGTAACGCAGCAAAAAATGGCAGGACATCATTCAGAGTTTTACTCATCAAAACATGCTGAATCCAGGGTGATGTTGCGCCGGCCTGTTGTTAACTGCCGATCCACCCGCCTAAGCCGCTCTTCCCACTTACCTACCAAACCGGGCTGTTGCCGGTCGAACCGGCTGCTATCGCCGATGAAGTTTGACTCGGCCTGAAACCGATCGATTGATACAGCAAGACCTCAGCATCACTACTGCGCTTAACACTACAGCGTCGCCTAAAGCGCCTTCGGTTGGTAAAAATCAGCTAAAACGGTCATTTCGACCTTGGTGACCACCTAGTGACCACCTAGTGACCAGGCTGCGTCCAATCCCACCAGCAACGCTCTCACCTTCAGCGTTTTACCTAACAGGGGTCAAGCATTAGGTTTACAAGGAGAAATCTGCGCGCTTGATGGGTATCACAATGCAGACAGGGTTATCGGGCTCACTGACCACCATTTTTATTCCAGACATCGGCTTTTGTTTTCTTAACGACAATTGCATGATGGGGAAATAGCCGATCATGCTGGTCGATTAAACTGAGCAGCTCAGCAATCGCTTTAGATGAAAATCCGGCTCTGGCCCGGCTGGGTTCTACAATAACCAGCTTGTTTAAATACCCGGGGCACATTAAAGAGCCCCAATCCTCAACTATTTTTTTCCAGACATGAGGATAGTTGGTGGCTAGCTCTCTGCGCATCATTGGTAGTTCCAGGGTCCCTGACGCCTTCATTATTCTGGCATTCTCCATCCTTGTGATTAACGTTCATATTACTGAACTATCTGGGGTAGCCTGGCTATTTTACCTCTAACTGCGGACTAATCTAACCTCTAAACGGCGTGCTTCAGTTTTCTTTAACCACCTATCGAACTATCTTCCATGCAATTTTCGCATCATCGTCACATTCAGTGACTCCAATTTTTATGCCCATTTTTATACCCGTTTGTATATAAAAACCGACCGTTTGTTTCTCTTCAACTAACCACCGGCAACCCAAATCCAGCTATAAATAAACGTTAAGGTTCTTACTCATCAACACATTCTGATCCAGAGTAATCTTGCGGCGGGCAATCTTTAAGTGACCGCCGACCCGCCTGAGCCGATCTTCACGTTTACCCACTAACCAGGACTCTTCCCTGTCGAGCCGGTTTCGATAAACGATAAAGTTTGAACGAGCATCAAACTCATCAGTTTGTTCGGCATCGGTCACTTCTACGTTAGTAATCAGGTGCCGATACCGGGTGCGGGGGTTTTCTGACCAGGCGGTACCCGTAGACAACCGGGATGCGCGCATCTGTAAGCTTGGCAGCGATTCATTATAAAAATTCATCTGCCGCGGGTCCGCGTCGGTTTCATCTTTTCGGAACACAGTTTCCTGCGCCGGCATCCAGTAGTGCAGATCTTCGGTAAGCAGATTGAACCAGCTCGGATAATCCTCTTCATCGAGCACTCGAGCCTCCAGGGTGTATAACTGGCTGACCTCAAACCAGAGCAACATTGTCTCTGCGGTTATTTCGGTCTGCCCTGCGGCGTTTGGTAGTGGGTTGGCAGTTACCATCGATTTATCTCCTGTTACCAACCAGTCTTGACCCAGTTATTCCGGCCAAACCAGTTCAGCAATATATCGGTTTGCAGAACAATTCCAGCTATCGAACCAGCGGAATTTCATCCCAGTGATCAGCGGTCATGTAATCCATCCAGCGCTGGTAAAAAGCCAGTTGATTGGAGTCGTTGTACATGGGTCTACTGATATTGCCAGGTAATTCCGGGTCATCTCGAGTACTGGTACCGACCCGCAGGCCATAATGTAATTTCTGCTTGCGAGTAACCACACCTTCATTAGATTTGGTGGCATTTTCCCAGTTCTCACCATCATCCATTTCAAACACGCCACTGGGCGAAAAGGTCTGCATACAGG
>JQIA01001456.1_pt1 | contig 12703 bp, 6 predicted proteins | sample 811431 | NCBI WGS metagenome assembly JQIA01 (sample SAMN02998118, study PRJNA258478) | marine sediment metagenome | biome: marine; feature: seafloor; material: sediment; isolation source: oil-polluted sediment collected from 3 locations (0.5 km, 0.7 km and 0.9 km)... | place: USA: Gulf of Mexico ... | reverse complement strand
ATATAAACATGCCCGGCTTCTACTAACGCTTGAAAATGCCGCATAAATAATGCACAAAGCAACGTCGCAATATGAAGCCCATCACTATCCGCATCGGCTAACACACAAATTTTTCCATAGCGTAGTCCACTTAAATCATCGCTACCGGGATCTAGCCCAAGAGCCACGGATATATCGTGAACTTCTTGTGAGGCTAAAATTTCAGATGAATCCACTTCCCAAGTATTTAAAATTTTACCCCTCAGCGGCATGATTGCTTGAAATTCTTTGTCTCGTGCCTGTTTAGCTGATCCGCCAGCAGAGTCACCTTCTACTAAAAACAGCTCTCCAGCCATAATATCTTGACCACGACAATCCGCTAACTTACCCGGTAGCGCTGGACCACTTGTAATTTTTTTCCTGGCTACTTTTTTGCGTGAACGTAATCGTTTATGAGCATTAGATATGGCTAGTTCTGCAAGTTTATCGCCATAGGTTGGGTTTTTATTAAGCCATAAGGAAAAAGCATCTTTCACAACGCCTGATACAAATGCTGAACATTGGCGCGAAGAAAGCCTTTCTTTGGTTTGCCCTGAAAATTGTGGATCTTGCATCTTGACAGAAAGTACAAAAGTTAAGCCATTCCAGATATCATCTGCTGCTAGTTTCACCCCTCTCGGTAATATATTACGAAACTCGCAAAACTCTTTCATTGCATCAAGTAAACCGGTTCTCATACCATTAACATGAGTGCCGCCCTGGATGGTTGGAATTAAGTTAACGTAACTTTCATTAACCACTTCACCATATTCTGGAAACCACATTAATGCCCAATCAACGGCTTCTTTTTCACCTTTAAAACTTCCTGTAAAAGGGTCATCTGGGATCGTTTCTGTATCGATCGCGGTTAACTTTAAATAGTCGGTTAAGCCGTCTTCGTAATACCATTCTATTTTACTTTCTTGATCGGCGTTGGTTGTTTGCGATTTGGAAACTTGATTGTTAATTAACGTAACTCGTAACCCAGGACACAAAACGGCTTTAGCTCGCAATAAATGCTTTAGTTTCGTAACTGAGTATTTAGGAGAATCAAAATACTTCTGATCAGCCCAAAAAACTACACTGGTGCCAGTATTTCTTTGTCCAACTTCACCAATCACCTCTAATGGTTTGGAAATATCGCCATTCTCGAAGCTTATTTGATGCCTTTTTCCTTCCCTTTTAACCGTAACTTCAACCTTAGTTGAAAGAGCATTCACTACAGATATACCCACACCGTGCAAACCGCCAGAGAACTCATAGTTTTTATTTGAGAACTTACCACCAGCGTGAAGCTTGGTTAAAATCAACTCCACGCCACTTACACCTTCTTCAGGATGGATATCAATGGGCATTCCACGACCATCATCCTGGACTTCAATTGAGTTATCACTGTGCAGAATAACGGTGATATTTTTACAATGTCCCGCAAGGGCTTCATCCACACTATTATCGATAACTTCTTGGGCTAAATGGTTCGGACGTGTTGTATCGGTGTACATTCCCGGTCTTTTCTTAACGGGATCGAGACCACTTAAAACTTCAATGGAATCTGAATTATAACTACTCGACATTATTTTCCTTATTCTTTATTACTATTCTAAATATTTTATGCAGGCAATGCCGACTCAGAATACTAGTAACCACCTTCAAAAGGCAAGGGGCATTGTGAATAATTCTGTTCTAAAGTGTGAATATTAACGCAGTTTTAGACCTAAATCTGTTTTGATAACTCCTTGTCTTGCCCTAGTATTGATGGTGATAAATATAACTAGCATTTCATCATAGAATGAAAGCTAACTTTAATACTCAAGACAGGAGGATCTATGGATTCTAAGCAGTTAAAAGAACAATCATCAAAACGAGGTCTAGGCTGGCGGTTAAAGCTTTCGGCAGCAATTATAGGTGGTGCTATCGCTGGGCAAGCAATGGCTGATCCTGGGCAACGCTTTATTGTTAAATATAAAGATGCTACTCAAACTCGCTCATCTAGTTCAGTAAAAATTGAACGAATGATGGAGAAACTAGCTAAAAAGAGTGGTATGTCACTCGAGCATGTTAGAAAAATGGCTCTTGATAACCGTCACGTTGTTCACCTTAAAAATAAGAAAGATCGAGCTACTTTCTTAAAAATGATGCAACGTCTTGAATTAGATTCAAATGTTCTTTCAATTGAAGAAGATGCAATGATGCATCCTTTATTAGTACCAAATGACGAGTTTTATAACCTTCAATGGCACTATTTTGATGCAACAGGTGGTATGAATGCAGAAGCCGCTTGGGATACACACGATGGAACAGGGGTTGTAGTTGCCGTAATAGATACTGGTATAACAGACCATTCTGACCTAAATGCAAATATTTTGCCGGGTTATGACTTTATCGCTGATGTCGCTACCGCCAATGATGGCGACGGTCGAGATGCAGATGCAAACGATCCAGGCGATGCAGTGGCTGCATTTGAATGTGGTGGTAACTTCTTTGCTTCTAATTCTAGCTGGCATGGAACACACGTAGCAGGAACAATTGCAGCGATTACAGATAACACTCAAGGTGTTGCAGGCATAGCATACAACGCCAAAGTTGTTCCAGTTCGAGTATTAGGTAAGTGTGGTGGTTTCCTTTCTGATATAGCTGACGGTATCGTTTGGGCTTCAGGCGGAACAGTTGCTGGTGTTCCAGATAACGCAAACCCTGCTCAAGTTATTAATATGAGTTTAGGTGGCGGTGGTGCTTGTGATTCAACATACCAAGACGCAATTGATACGGCTTTTAATAATGGCACAACCGTTGTCGTAGCGGCAGGTAATTCAGGAGCAGACGCTGTCGACTTTAGGCCTGCTAACTGTAATAACGTAATTAATGTTGCAGCAAATGATTTAGCAGGTAACAAAGCATCCTACTCAAACTTCGGTTCATTAATTGACGTAACCGCTCCAGGTGGTGAAACAACCATTGCTGCTGAAGGTATCGCTTCAACCTTAAATGATGGATTAGATGCTCCCGGTGTCGAAACCTATGTTTATTATCAGGGTACGAGTATGGCTGCACCTCATGTAGCAGGCGCAGCGGCTCTATTATATCAAGCAGATCCAACAATTACTCCTGCAGAAGTCGAAGCAGCATTAATTGCAACAGCTCGACCAATGCCAGGCGATTGTACGGAAGGTTGTGGTGCTGGAATCATTGATGCGAGAGCGGCTTTAGATTCAATCAGCGGAACGCCAACCAATGTTGCACCTACAGCAGGATTTACAGTTTCGGTTACCGACTTTGATGCGACGTTCACCGATACAAGTTCAGATAGTGATGGAACAGTTGACAGTTATAGCTGGGACTTTGGTGATGGAAATTCATCAACTGCGCAAAATCCTGTTCACACCTATGCTGCTGACGGTACTTATTCAGTAGTATTAACGGCAACTGATGATGACGGCGACACGGATACAGACACTCAAAATGTTGTCATCAACTCTGCAAACGTTGCACCTATATCTAGCTTCACATTTACTATCGCTGATTTACAAGTAACATTCAGTGACGGAAGTTCTGATAGTGATGGTACAGTTGATAGTTACAGCTGGGACTTTGGTGATGGTAATACATCAACCGCTCAAAACCCTGTACATAATTATGCAACTGGTGGAACTTTTACCGCATCTTTAACTGTAACAGATGATGCTGGCGCGACGAACACTAGCTCTCAGAGTGTCACAGTTGTTGCTCCAAACGTAGCACCTACCGCAGGATTTACAACAGCAATTACTGACTTATCAGTAGACTTTACTGATACAAGTTCTGATAGTGACGGAACAGTTACATCGTGGAGTTGGGATTTTGGTGATGGAAATACATCAACCGGTCAAAACCCAACTAATGCTTATGCTGTGGCCGGTAGTTATACAGTTAGCCTTACAGCAACTGATGACGAAGGTGCAACTAACACTGATACTCAAACGGTAACAGTGACAGAAGCTGGCGGCGAAACTTCTGGTGGATTTACAGAAACTAATGTTTCTCCAAGTGTCAGACAAAACCTTGAATACACGATTGATGTACCAGCTGGAGCAACAGCTCTAGATATTGATACTTCTGGTGGAACAGGTGATGTTACATTGGTTGTAAACTTTGGCTCTGCTCCTTCTCGTAATGACAATGATTGTATCGAACAAGGTGCTGGTAATACGCACAGCTGTTCATTCACTAATCCTTCTGAAGGTACTTGGTTTATCATTGTTCGTGGTGTTGCAGCATCTAGTGGCGTTCAATTAGACGCTTATTGGACAGCTGTTGATGCGGGTAATGTTGCTCCTACTTCAGACTTTACAGTAAGCACTGCTGATTTAGTGGCAACTTTTACTGATACAAGTTCTGATAGTGATGGCACGGTAGCAAGTTATAGCTGGGACTTTGGCGATGGAAATACTTCTACTTCACAAAATCCTATTAATACTTATGCTGCAGCCGGTACTTATACTGTTTCACTAACCGTAACTGATGATGAAGGCGCAACTGATACGTCTAGTCAATCAGTCACAGTGACAGAGGCTGGAACCGGTACTAGCGGTGGGTTCACTGAAACAGTTAGCCCAGCTAGCGGTGAAATCATTTCTTATACACTTGACGTACCAGCTGGTGCGACTAGCTTAGAAGTTGATATCTCTGGCGGAACGGGTAATGCTGATTTAGCCATAAACTTTGGTTCGACTCCAACTCGTAACAATAACGATTGTCTTGAAACAGGAGCTGGTAATACGCACAATTGTACGATTACTAATCCTTCAGAAGGTACATGGTTTATTATTGTTCGAGGAGCGTCAGCTTCAACTGATGTTCAGTTAGATGCTTACTGGTATGATAACTAGACAGTAACTAAAGTAAGAAAACTAAGGTCAGCAATGCTGGCCTTTTTTATATCTCTTTTTGCGTTTAAACTGCTATAATTGTTAAGAATCAGAAAATAACAAATATATGCTGAATAAACGCCTTCAAACATTCCTTTTAATCACACTGATCTTCATATCTTCAAAAGGTGAATCAGCCGATTATGTTAAATTAACTCAATTTAATACAGACGACGGCCTCTCACAAAACAGTATCAATCACATTATCCAAGATAATGATGGTTTTTTATGGATAGCCACTCAACAAGGACTAAACCGTTATGATGGATATCGAATATCAACCATCGATAGCCCAGATAGCATTCTAGAGAATGATTCGATCGAATTCTTATGGGAAGATTCAAAAGGTTTGATTTGGATAAGTACGGATACTAGTAAAAGTTTTATATTAAATAAAAATGAAAATACGTTAACTCCTGTTCACCTAAAAACACTTAATAGTACTTTAAATAATCCGTTTATCTATAACGCTATTGAAGACCAAGATAATAACGTGTGGATTAGCACCTATGAAGAAATCTTCTTTTATAATCGAGAAAGTAACGACTTTAGTCTTAAGCTTTCGATGCGAGAAATATTTAATGACCCGACAGGTGAGATTTTCATAAGAGATCTCTTATTAGTCAACCGTAATTTATTGATAGCTACATCAAGTGGACTATATTCCTTCAATATTTACAGCAAGAATCTACAAAAAATTCAACATGTCAACAATGATGATGAAAATATCGATAATAACAATGTTAAATCACTTCTTTTAAATGCAAAACAAAATGTTTTAGTAGGTACCGTTGAAGGTCTTTATGAAATTGATAGTCAATATTTAAATAATATTTCAAAAAAAATGACATCCAAAATAATTGTTCCCGAACTTAATATATGGAAGGTAATTGAAAAATCAACTCATTATCTATTAGCTACTAACGAAGGCTTATTTAAATTAGACTTTCTAAATCAACTATCGCAAATTTTCAAATATTCTGATATGCCTTTCGATACCAGTGATGATGATATAGTTACCATGATTGAAGATAGAGAGGGAGTGCTATGGTTTGGCTCTAGAGGTGACGGAATATTTAAATGGCATCCAAATCAAGCAGTAAAAGAACATTTTTGGAGCAAGAGTAATAAAGAACAAAAATTAAGTAACGATATGATCTTGGATATTCATCAAGACAAAGAGAACTTCATTTGGATTGCTACAGAAAATGGATTAAATAAAATAAGCCAAAATGGAAAAGTAATAAGTAGGTTGTTTGTAAATAAAGACGAAAAAGCAGTGATAAGCAAGAGTACTATTTTTTCCATTGCGGAAAACAATAGTCAATTATGGCTAAACACTTTTGATGGTATTAAAGTACTCAATAAAAAAACGGGGAAAATTCTCAAAAAAATATTCCCTAAAAATGAAAACAATATTTTTGATCAACAAGTTCTTCAGTTATTTTTCACTTCATCAAACGAGTTGTTAATTGTCGGTTTTGATGCTGTCTACAGGTACAATCTATTAGAAAATAGAGTTAGCGTCATCGAATCAACAAAAGACAAAAATAACGGAGCCGAATGGACCGGTATGTTTTTTTCTCCTATCGTTGATGACAACGATATACTATATATGGCAGGCAGTAACAAACTAAATATTTTCTCAAAAAAAACCGGGATGTTTTCAACTTTTCACTCAATAGAGAATATAGAAAACGCTAACTCGTTCCCTTCAAACATTTATAGAGATGGTAATAATATCTGGGTCACATACTCTGGAGTTGGCCTTTTTGTTTTAGATGAAAAAACTGGAACGCAAGAGCATTTTATTTCTGAAAAGGAAATGTCCGCAAACACTTTGATGGATATTTTTTCCGATAATAATGGAAATATTTGGGTTACTTCCAATGACGGTTTATTCAAAATCAATAAAATTAACTACTCATTTCAAAAATTCGATCGCAATGATGGATTTATTACTAGCGAATTTAATGGCGACACAACTCAACAGCTTCAATCTGGTGAAGTATTGTTAGGCAGTATAAAAGGAGTTTTTCTTTTCAATCCAAATAATATAACGAATAAAGCAACTCTTACCTTATCGCCAAAAATCACCAATATCTCACAATTATCTTCGAAGATAACACCAAGATATTCTGATTTTAACAACACAACGATTGTGATGAACCATGATGATTTTGGATTAACTATAAATTTCTCAGCCTTATTGTTGGACAAACCAGAGCAAGTAAAATATACCTACTGGATGGAGGGTGATTCAAATTTCTCTAAGACCATTGTTAATAGAAGTGAACTATTTTTCCCATCATTTTCGCCTGGTAAAAGAAAGTTGCTAATTAGTGCACGTGATTATAGAAACGGGGAAGAGTCTGCCCCCGTTAAAATCACTATAATTACCAAACCAACGCCACTCTTATCATCTTTAGCAAAAACTATTTATATGTTTCTAATTCTATTGATTGGTTCTACCGTTTATTGGTTATACAAGAAAAGGCTGTTAGGTAAAGAACGTGTATTTCAAGAAATAAAACAAAGTGAAGAAAGACTAAACCTAGCATTAAAAGGTGGAAATAGCGGTTTATGGGATTGGTATGCTAAAAACAACCAAGTCTATGAGCCTAGATTAGCGGATATCGACAAAGAAAATAACAACGGTTTCATTCCATTTAGAAGTCGCATTTCCGCTATTTTTAAAGAAGATCAAAATAACGTTTTAAGCAAATGGCATGACTTTCGCCAAGGTAAAATTGATGTGTTTGACTGTGTCTACAGAATGCAGAACAAAAATAAGAAATGGGAGTGGTTTAGAGATATAGCAATGGTGTCTGAGTTTGATTCTGATAATAATCCGATTAGAGTTACCGGAACCTACACAAATATTGACGAAAAACAAAAAGCATCCGAGCAAATACGGTTATTTTCGAAAGCGTTTGAAAATACATTAGATATAATTATTATCTTAAACAATAAAAGAAAAATAATCGCCATCAATAATGCATTCAAAGATATTACCCAATACTCTCAAAGTGAAGTACTTGGCATAGACATATCAATATTGTTGACCTCTAATGATAATAGTGAGATTTACCCTGAAATATTTTCATCTATTGAATATTACAAGCATTGGAAAGGTGAAACAAATCTGATAGGTAAACATGGAATAAAAATACCAACTCTAGTCAATGCAACAATTTTCTCTGCAAGTAATACGACTCAGTATTATGTATTTGCTATTTCCGATATTAGCAAACAAAAACAAGCAGAAAGCAATCTAAAAAAACTAGTTAACTTTGACCCCTTAACAGAATTACCAAACAGAGCTTTGCTTTTAGACCGAATTTCTCATGCAATCCCAATTAGCAAACGATACAAAAAACAGCTTGCTATCTTTTTTATTGATCTCGATCGATTCAAACTAGTCAATGACTCTTTGGGTCACGATGTCGGCGATAGAGTACTAGTGATAGTTTCAAGAATACTACAACGTTGTTGTAGAGCGGATGATACCGTAGCCCGGTTAGGAGGGGATGAGTTTGTCGTTATGTTAGAAGACGTAGAAAGTATTTCAGCAATTAATCGGATTCTACAAAATATACTATCGGAAATAAAACAACCTTTATTAATTAATGAGAATCAAGTTTCCATTTCAGCAAGCATTGGCATTTCCATTTATCCTCAAGATGCTGAAGAACCGAAGAATTTATTAAAACGTGCAGATATTGCGATGTATCACGCAAAAAATACTGGCAGAAATAATTTTCGTTATTTTAAAGAACATATGAATGAGGAAGCGGAGGAACGGTTAACTTTAGAAACGAAATTACGATTAGCGGTTGAAAATAATGATATCTATCTGGTTTACCAGCCTCAATTTGATTTAGAGTCTGGTCAACTATGCGGCGTAGAAGCTCTTGCAAGATGGACAATAAAATCTGGAGAAAATATTCCCCCGTCAACTTTTATACCGATTGCTGAAGAACTGGGGCTAATAATACCGATCACTGAATATTTACTACCTTTAGCACTTGAACAAATTGCTTTATGGAATCACTCTAGCCAGAAAATTATGCTAGCGTTCAATTTATCTGCTTGTCATATTTACGACAAAAATTTTGTTAACTTTGTTAAATCTCAAATTAATCACCATCCAGACTCAAAAGGACTTCTTGAATTTGAACTAACAGAAAGCATATTAATGGAAGATGTTAATAAAGCGCTTAATGTTTTTAAGCAATTAGAAAACCTTGAGATTGAGCTAGCGTTAGATGACTTTGGAACAGGCTACTCTTCTTTAAAATATTTAACTAGCCTGCCAATTCACAAGCTAAAAATAGACATGAGCTTTGTTCAAAAAATTGGTGAAAGCCCTGAAAATGATGTCATTATTCATGCAATTATTACGCTTGCTAAGGCACTAAATCTTAGCGTGGTTGCTGAAGGAATAGAAACAGAAGAGCAGTTTAATTTTTTGAAAAAAGAAAAAATAGATTATGCACAAGGCTTTTTATTTTCAAAGCCTCTTGAAGTAGCAGAAATAACGGAAATATTAAATAAAAATATTTACGACTAGTATCCCTTAATAGAATAATCAACGGTAAACTCAACATTATCAACCCGATGAACAACCGATTCAATCCGCCCATCAGAAAATAAATTTAAGTACCGATAACCTGGCGCTTTAGTATCAGCACAAAAATCCTTTGACCCAGGCGCAAATTGAACGCAACTAGACGGTGTAGCAATATAAGGAATGCCATTGTGCTGTTGCTCGTACTCTTGGTGGATATGACCCCAAAGTACACCTTTAACATTATCAAATTTTTTAATCACTTTTTGAAAGGCTTTTTTATTTTTAAGCCCTATATTTTTTAACCAAGCGCAATGCACATCAACCGGATGATGATGCAATACAATCAGAGAATGTTTATTGGGATGCTCATTTAAGCAGAACTCTAAAAAGGCTAATTCATTTTTAGAAAGCGAGCCATGTACCATTTCAGGAACAGAAGAGTCTAATAAAATAATTTGCCAATGCTCCGTAATAATTTGCTTACTAGGTAGAACTTTTGAATTCTTGAACATCTCTTGCATTGTTTGAGTATTATCATGATTCCCCGCTAACCAAAAAGTCGGAAAATCAAATTTCTCAAAATAATCGGCTAGGTATTGGTAAGCTTCGGTGGAAGCATCTTGGGCTAAATCACCGGTAGCTAACAATAGATCGGCTTTCCATTCCTCTTTGGCAACTCGCTTACATACAGCTTCAAAACTTTCTCTAGTATTTAGTCCGAGTAAACAACCTGTAGGTTCGGCAAAAATATGACAATCCGTCACTTGCACAACACGAACCACATCGGTACTAGATGGATTAATTCTAAACGTGTTAGTTTGTTGCTTATTTATTTTAGCCGTCATACTAATTGGCATCCATTTCGCTCTGAATGTTTTTTTCATTTGAATACAATTTTAAACAATATTTCAAACTTTCGCCTAAAAATGCATTTAATTGACGTTTTTCATCAACTAATCTTTTCGGATAGTGAGCCTTATCCTGCACGGCTCTTATAGCACTTAATTGAGTAGCAGAGAGCCCATCCATCACTTCTAACAATTTCGCATCATGATATAAGCGTACAACCAGCTTCAAATTCTGTTTTACAATATTTGATGGTGCCTTAAATTTCATTTCTAAGGTTGTCGTATATCTAGCAACGTCAATGATCCTCAAAGCCATTATTGACTGAAAGCACTGCGGATCATTTAAGTCGAATCCGTCATCTATATTACTCAGTTTTTCGCATTTTTGCTTAAATAAAGATGGGAACAGCTTCACAATCAAACAATAATTTATTTCACATTGAGATATTAACTCATTAAGGTCGGGTCTATAAAACGATTTTAGTGTAACTTGTGCCACTTTTTTGACTTTGTTATTTTTGAGCTAAAATGCTTTGAGCTAAAATATCCTAGCTAACAACATCAATCCCAATGGTTATAATAAAGACTATTCTAGTTTATATTTGACCTTGCTGCCTTAGATGGTTCCTTAAATTCCTTAAAATTCATCTATATTGTGAACTATTAGTGTATTTTTTCAATAGCTTAGAGAATTGTGACTCATTTATATGATCTTATCCGTCAGCTAACATTAAATAAATCTACATTTTTTTGCCAATTCAGTTTAAACCACTGTACTGCAATCAAAGTCATTGCATTATTCAATCGCCCTGAATCTAGCCATTCAAACGCATTTCTCACGCTAACAGAATGAATTCGAATATCCTCATTTTCATCATCCAGACCGGCATAATCGGGAAGCGTAGAAGCATCTATTTCCCCAACATATAGCCAAATTCGCTCGGTTGTTCCGCCGGGGCTCACTAAATATTCGCAAATCTTTCTAATTCTAGTTACTTCGCAACTGGCCTCCTCTTGCGATTCTCTTATTGCAACAGATTCTGGTTGTTCATTAGTTTCAATCATGCCCGCGACCAACTCCATCAACCAAGGTGATGATTCAGATTCCATCGCTCCCGGTCTAAATTGCTCAACAAACACTAGTTTTTCTAATTTAGGGTCAAATAGGAGTATCGCCGAAGCATAACCACGTTCAAACACCTCACGGGTAAAAATCGAGCTCCAACCTCCCTCAAATAGCTCATTGCGAATATGATATCGGTTAAGTCTAAAGAAACCATTATGTAGGCTCTCTTTTTTTAAAACTTCATATTGCATAATGGTGTTCCTGGAACTTGATCACATGTTATTTACTCTAGATCTAATCCTACATATACCTATCATCATTCAAAATGGGTATATACCTTGATAGAGATTAGGATTGTCCTAAGTCATTGGTATTTATTATAATTCTTGCTAGTATACCTAAAACGATAGTTGTTTCACAAAAGACTACAAAATAAAGTATCGACTATTTAATGAAAGAGCAATAGGCGCATTTATGAATATCGAAAACGCTCGATTTAATATGATTGAACAGCAAGTTAGACCTTGGAAGGTGTTTGACGATAAGATATTAGGGGCAATGGCTGGTCTCGCCCGTGAAGATTTTGTCGCCGACGATCAACAAGGTTTAGCCTATGCTGATACTCAATTATCATTAGGACATCATCAATCAATGCTTGCACCTAGAGAAATAGCTAGAATGATTCAAGCGCTCTCTCTCACACCACAAGATAAAGTATTGGAGATTGGAACCGGTAGTGGTTATTCCAGCGCAATATTGTCGAAACTAGCAAAACGTATTACTAGTGTAGAAATAATCAGTGAATTTGTCGAAAAAGCGAAACAAATCCATAAAAAGCTTGGTCTTGAAAATGTAATCGTCGAAGAAGGTGATGCAAGTGACGGCTGGATGGCACAAGCTCCATATGATGCTGTTTTAATTACCTCCGCTTTACCTAAACTACCGGAAAGCTTAAAAAGAAACATCAATGATGGTGGGCGAGTAGTATGCATTATTGAAAACAATGACCGTTTGGTCGTCTCATTAAGTCAACTTGATAGTAATAATCAATGGCAGCATGAACACCTTTTCCCTATAGAGTCTCACCCAATGATCAACGTTGAAAAAACCAATCGATTTGAGTTTTAGTATCTCTCAATAAACTTCTTCCCTACATATCTTATTACAAAATGACGAGACTTCTCATACTTTAGTAATAAGATACTAGCCTTAGGTGAGTTACAATACCAACACACCTAAAGAGTAAAGCGAAAGAGTAATACAATCTGAGCACAACGAATAGTCTTGAATAAAG
>JQIA01001455.1_pt1 | contig 12706 bp, 11 predicted proteins | sample 811431 | NCBI WGS metagenome assembly JQIA01 (sample SAMN02998118, study PRJNA258478) | marine sediment metagenome | biome: marine; feature: seafloor; material: sediment; isolation source: oil-polluted sediment collected from 3 locations (0.5 km, 0.7 km and 0.9 km)... | place: USA: Gulf of Mexico ... | reverse complement strand
CGTGTTGACACAATTGTCGTTTCAAGCCAGCATGATCCGGATGTAACCCATGAAAAAATCACTGAAGCCATCATTGAAGATGTTATCAAAAAAGTAATCCCGGCCGAAATGATTGATGACAAAACAAAATATCTGATCAACCCTACCGGAAAATTTGTAATCGGCGGCCCGATGGGTGACTGCGGTCTTACCGGAAGAAAGATTATTGTTGATACGTATGGTGGTCACGGAAGTCACGGTGGTGGCTGTTTTTCAGGAAAAGATCCGTCTAAGGTTGACAGAAGTGCATCGTATATGGGCAGATATGTTGCAAAAAATATTGTTGCCGCCGGCCTTGCCTATGAATGTGAAGTTCAGGTAGCATATGCGATCGGCTATCCACAACCAGTGTCAGTCTTAGTTGACACAATGGGTAGCGGGAAAATTCCAGATGCACAGATTGCAGCACTTGTAAAAGATGTATTTGACCTTAGACCTGCAGCAATTATCAGTCAGCTTGACCTGCTAAGACCAATTTACAAAGCGACTTCTGCTTATGGTCACTTCGGAAGAGAAGACGGTATAGGGTTTACATGGGAAAGAACTGACAAGGTTGAAGAGCTAAAAGCAAAAGCCGGTTTATAATTAATCAGTCAGCACACCAAATTTAAAATAAAAAGCCCGAAAGAATTTTTCTTTCGGGCTTTTTTATTCATTTCGTAATAAACGGCAGGCTTATGCTATATCAAGGGTAACCTCCGGGGCTGCCTTGTTCCCCTGTTCCATTTTTGTAATAGATTCTTCCGCTTTTTTTGTCAGACTGTCCATCTCAACAATCGTATTGGCCATCATCGGCAGTGCTTCTTTTCTGAAGTTTGAGATATCATCAAAAGCTGAATTGATATCAATAAAAGCCTGCTTAAGTGTGTCCATACTCAGCTGAGAGCGAGACGCCTGCTTCTGGATTTCAACGCCCTGAGTTTTAAGCTGCTTTGCTGTACTTGCAATCAATTCATTGGTGACTTTATTCACAGCCTCAATTTTATCAAGAACAATCTTCTGGTTTGCAAGAGCAAGTGCAACTGTCACTGCGACATTCAGAGCATTGATCGTTACATTTTTACCTCTATCCACCCCTTTGATAAGCTCTTTATTATTCCTGACAATGATCTCAATGGCCATCACACCCTGCTGATTTACAGCGAGCTGCTGCTGAATATCCTGAATCCTTTGTCTTAAAGGAAAAAGAAGCTCTTCTTCAATAAATGATTTTCTGGGGTCATCCGCCGGTACCTCCCGGTCGACCGCGTAGCAAAGCTTTTGATCGATAAGCATACCAAGCTGAACAACTTTTTCGAGCTTATGGGTAATTGATCGCATGACCTTTTGATCCTGCGAGAGCGTAATATTATCTCTTTCCAGCACGTTTTTCCCTTCATCCAGAGCCCTTATTATTGCTTCAATAACAGTCTGCGATGATTCAAAACGGGTAAAGTATTTTTTTAATGGTGTACCGATACCGGGTATCAGTCCAAGGGTTCTGGTTAGCCAACCGGCCTTAAAATCAAACCGACCCGGGTCAAGGTCCTCTACCACTGCTTTTAGATCAACGAGTGAATTTGCGACAACCCCACCATCTTCACCCCTTTGAGCGAGTTTCCGGATAGGCTCCTTTAACATGGCACTTCGATGGGAAGCCTCTTTCTGAGTTTGAGCGCCCAGTGACTCAACTGCAGCAATATTTTTTTCCCGTTCTTCTATCTGCTCCGGTGCATCCGGATTAAAATTCAACACTGCACTAACAAAGCTGCCGGCCTGTTGTTCCAAATCAGGATTACTTTCAACATCAACGGAAATACCGGATGGTGACGTAAGTCCCAGATCCTGCTGTACACTGTTTTGGTCTGCAACTACCAAGTCCATATTATTCTCCTTTTTTTATTATCCCAGAGTCATGTTTAGTTTCCGGCATAAGGCTACCTGCTATTATATATATGTGCCTGTTCAGCAAGTTCCTGCAGCCTTGATATCGCGGATTCAAAATCAATTTCGGCAAAGCTGTCATCCGTTTGCCATTCAGAAACAGCCGCTGAAATATTCTCCATCTCCGTCATTGCAACTTCATTTTTCGTTAAAAGTGCTGTCACTTTGCCAAGCTGGCTGTTCCTCAAATCGAGCCTTTTTAAAAGTGCGCCCTTCTGAACATCTTTATCGTCACCGTCCGGAAGCGCTTCAAGATTTACAAGCTTATCCTGAATATAGTCAGCGTTAATTGACCCGGCACTTTTAAGGGTTGTAACCACATCTTTAAGATTATCCAGAACACTCAGCACCACCTGGTCCGCAGCGCCCATAAAACGGCCATAAGTCAACTCGCTCTTTTCAATTTTCAGGTCAAGAATTTCCTTTACATTCCGGAGTTTCTCATCAATCATGTCATAGTGTTCCCTGCCCTGTACTGCAAACGTAGCGGCACCTTCTATTTCAAGACATTCAGCGAGTTCCTTCTTCAGCATTCTTTTTATATACTGCTCATAATTCTTCTGCCGTCTGTTCAATTCAGAAATATACTTCCTGCTTATCTTATCATGCATAAAAAAAATCATAACAATACCGCATAAAGTACTGGTAAAAAGACCTGCTGCAGCACCGATATAGAGCATCGGGATATTGAACATGAATCCGATAACACCCATACCTGCACCAATTGCAAAAGGATAAAGCGTTAACGGATGCGTTACCCCTCTTGAATAGACTTTTTTAGAGATAGTTCCCGGAAGGTAATCCCTGACCGATGGTGCCGTCAGACTCTTTACGTCTGTATTATTTCTTGCCATATTTTATAATGCTTTATTTTTTTTATTGTTTAATAATTAGGATTTACAACCTGCCTTAATAAACCTCTTTAACCAGTGCAATTCCGACCCTTGGCAGCCTGTAAAGCCAGGTTCTCCGGGACTCACCCTGCAACCGATTCAGTGGTTTTTCTCCACCATATCCTGTTGCCAGGGTTCTGTTGGCATCAATACTGAATTTCTCCTTGAGATACAGGTCAACGGCGTCAGCTCTCAATTGAGACAACTTCCTGTTTGCCTTCTTATCACCTCTTACACCCGTGTGAGCATTGATCTTTATTCTGAAATTTGGATAATGCCTTAACTTTGCCACCATGCTGTCAATGACTTGTTTTCCCAGAAGGTCAAGATCCGATGTACCCCTCTGGAAAGAGACCGGTTCAATTTTAAGCGTTCCAACATCCTTTAAAGCTGCCCATTGATTTTTTCCCAGTTTTGAAAAAGAAGCACTTAACGAATCGCCCGAAGTATTTCCCGGCTCGCCAGCTTTTGTAAAACCGGCAAAGTTTTTTGCATGGAGTTTTTTTAAAAAGGAGCTGTTTGTAAGTCGGTATGGATCTTTACCTGGAATCGGCGTTTCATTAAAATCACCTGTATTAACAAGAATATTCACAGTTGATTCAATCGTATTAATAAGTCCCTCTTCCGACTTGCCACCTGCTGGAGAAATACCGAACCATAAACGACAGTTAGCATCAAAATTTACCCATGAAACCCCTTTGAGCATTGAGGCCACCATAGTTTTTGACAACCCCGTCTCCTGCTTCACCTCTTTTTTTAACTGATCAGGATTATCCCTGTATATTTTCAGTATTTTAAAATAACTGTCAATAAACATCTCTACCAGTTCAGGTTTTTTCGATGCAAGGCGCCTGTTCACCAGCAGTATATCAACAATAAGTTTCTGCGTATCTTCTGTACCCAGAAGCTTGACCACTTTACCGCTCTCAATAGCCCTTGACACATCAGGCTCCCAGCATATGGCCACATCTGTCCGGCCGTCAAGGAGAAGGTCACACGCCGCCTTTGAACCATCTGTTTCAATCTTTGCATCTCCTTCAGGCAGCAACGATTTTACACCAAAGTGGTATGCGGCTGCTTTCGCCAGATGATGACTTGGGCTGTCAGGCGTAAATGCAACACTGACACCTTGGAGATTCTTAATTTTATCCAGAGAATCAATCATACCTTTTTTTGATAAAATAGCATCCCCGCCCTTGGACTCATCAATAACCATAACAATCGTACCCGGAAAGTTCTCTCTGACCCCATTCAATATGTACGAATCAACAGTGGCTACAGCGAAATCAATATCACCGTTTTCCAGTCGTTTCATTCTGGCAGCGTAATCGGCATTATCATCGTTTACTTCAAGAACATACCCCGACTTACGAAGCATTTTTTTCATTTCCTGTGATCGTAAGGGGTAATATCCGGTCCAGTTATCCAGATCAAGCCGGATAGTTCCTTTAGTCTTTGATGCGTCACTGGTTATCCGCTGTTGTCGGTCTTCAATATAAGGTGAGATAAATTTTACACACAGTGCGCCGGCAACAATCAAAATAAAAATCAGTAAGGCGCCAACAACCGTTTTGTTCATAAGTATAACCCTTCAACCTGTTTTACATAAAAATCCGGATTAATTATCGTCTAATTAAAATCTGACTCATCGAACGTTTCTGATTCAGCAAGAACCTCGCTCAACCCCCGTTTTAATTCTTCAGGGTTATCCGCAGCCTTGTATATAGTTTTTCCAGGCTGATTAAGCGAATGATTCTGCCCGATACAAAACCCGATTGTATAAATATTGACCGGCGACTGATCCAGAACTTTCTTAATCGCAATTGAAAGCGCACCACTGTTATTAGCAATACCGTCAGTCACTACGACAATGGTATAGTCCCCATATCCGAGTTGCTTTTGGCCTTCAGATGTTATCGACTTATATGCCCTCAGCATTGCTTCAGTTAAAGGCGTGCGACCTCCGGCCACCACATTTTTAATTTCGCCCATAAAAGCGTCCCTGCTGCCGGCCTGCAGTGGCAAAGCTGCCCATTTATTGTAGTAAAAAGCAACAAGCCCCAGATTCGCATCTTTGGGCAGCGTCTTTGACCATTCAGTTACTGCCTCTTTGGCCACACTTATTTTCTGCCGGCCATCACCACATTCAACCTCTCCCATACTTCCTGAGCCATCAAAAATAAGCACATAATTTTTTGCCGTAAGGTTTTCCGATACCGCTATATCATCACCGTTTTCTGACTTGATATAGGGCCATTCATACACTCCCGTTAAAGCTTTATTATCCGGAACAGCCATTTGGGCTGACAGGTTTTCAATTTTCTTAACCGGCAACGGTTGCTGCTGAATTTCTTCACCGCATGCAACAACCAACCCCCCAAGCACACAACATACCAGAATTATTATAAATCGTTTCATGATATCCTCGTTATTTAAATCGGTTCAAAAACTGAGTCTTCTGCTTCGACCTGAATAATTCTGAATATAACCCTCATATTCTGAAGCCACTGCTCCTTTGTTTTGGGCCGTGGGTATTTGGGAGACGTTATCCCATGCCCAACAACTGTCAGCTGACTGTCATCCAGCGGAACAGCCTTAACATCGGCGTATGATTTTATACTGTTACGGACAGCCAGTGCCCTGCTGACACTGAGATTTTTTGCAGCCTGTTTTAGTCTGTTTAATGCTGCCGCTCCTGCACCGTTCTTTTTTTGTTTATTATATTTATGCGGATCACTATGCCCCTCAATTGTAATAATTGCTCCACCATATGTCGCTGCAAGTAATACAATTTTTTTAAACTCATCTGAATACAATTCCTGAGAAAAGGCCTGCTGGTTCGGCTTAAAATTAATTTCAAATTTAAATAATTCACCATCTGCAAGTGTTCCCATTGCCCGTTTTTTAGCAACAACCCTTGCAACAGCATCTTTTTTAAACCTTGGAACATCGACATTCGCTGTCCCTGTCAGCCCGGATTTTAAATTGTTATAATCCCATCTGGCATGATCAATTGAAACCGGTGCAGAAATTAAACCAATGGACGAAAAGGCACTGCCAATCTCAATGTTCAGATTTTTCATATTCCTTGGCCAGTTGGTATCACCAAAAAATTTTACATTCCCTTTAAAGCCAACAAATTCAACATCACCATACAACGCTTCTGCATCACCTGTCGCCTGCTCACTGTCAAAAAGAATTTGAGCCCCTGCCTTAAGTACCTTTGAGTACTCAGCTGTCCGGGTATTTTTATTTTTAAAAAGTCCCTTTACGGCCTGCCCACCTAACATCAACCCATGTACAAAAGCTTCAACGTCTTTTCTATTTGATTTTAAATAATCGCTTCTTACTGCATAAACATCAGAAATAACCCTGTTTGCCGTTTTGGTGGACAATAAAATCTTAGCCCCTTTAACTGACCCTTCAGCACCGGTGCCTATAGTTCCGTTTGATGTAAGCAAAAGCCCGTCAGGAATAATAACAAACGCTGCATCTATCTCATCATCATAAAAAGCCTCTGCCGGTGAATTATCCGTCCCGGTCAGGTCATTGATCCACTTGATCCTGACATCACCCATCGACAGCCCGGCATCCTTAATAATCGTTGTAAAATAATCGACATGGGGACCATATGCCTGTAGCGCAACCGTTTTACCTTTAAGATCTCTGGCATTCTTTATATTCTTTTTAACAACAAGACAGTCCCCACCATTACTCCAGGTCATCTGATAAACCACAACCGGTTTTGTTGCAGGATTTTTTGACAGAAGCGGGGCAGCCATGTTGATCATGCCCATTGTGCCTCTCAGATAGGGTGAAGCCCCTTTCATATAATTATCAATCTGCTTTTTAAAAACATCCTCGCGAACCAGTTTTAGCTTAAGCCCCTTATTAGCAAAAATACTGCCGGAACTGGTCTGAAGAGAATTTCCGTTTGCCAGAATTGTGGCAAGGTCGCCTCCCCATGTGATGACAGGTACTTTTATATACCCGGAGGTATTGACCTTTGCGGGACTGCCTGAAGGTATAACTTTTTCCAGAGGTGGCGCTTTTATATAACTTGCGGCATAAGCCACACCTGTAAATGCAAAAACACCAATAAATATTGCTATTAAAGAAACATATCGCCTGATCGTCATTTTACCCTCCATGGTATTCCTTGTTATATAAGGGCTTCGAGAATCGAATAATCCCCTGTCTGATTAAACTTTTCCAGTTCTTCAATTATTTTCTCTTCACCCGGCCTGATAAATGAGCCACCCTCAAGAGCTAACCCCTCATCAGAAAGTCCCATGAAGACAGACAGACTTTTATCTTTGGAATGCAGAACTGTTCTGATAAGGTCTTTCAGGTATGGTGGCTGGTAATCGCCTTTTTTAAAGGATTCTTCCAACAGCGTACCGGTTGCAACATAGGTCGGATTCAGGTGCATATTAATGTTAACATTATATTTTTCAGCAATACGGCTAAGATAATCTATTCCGTTTATTATATCTGAAACGGCCTCTTCATCCGTGATATTCGGAACCGGTTTGAGCATAAAGTAACACTTTAATTCAAAACCGAACGGGGAGAGTCTTTCAACAAATTTTTCAAACACATCGAGTGAAAGCCCTTTATCGAAAACATTATTACGGATATGATCATCAAAAGCTTCAAAGCCGATTATAATTTCAAGCCTTGTTTCCTGCTCCCCTTCTTTCAGCGCACGTGCTATGAATTCAAGTTCAGCCTCTTCAACATATTCTGCGCGCGTTTCCATTGCAAAAACCGTAAGATTAGGCAAATTCAGATTGACCTGCGCCAGCAGATACATTAATGCCGTTGAAGAAAATGTATCTTCATCAAGAATTGACCCGTTATTACTGACAATGATCTTTCTGATTTCTGTTTTTTTTGCGACAACTTCCGGTTTTTTAAACAGGTTATCTATCTGATTGATGATAGATTTATAGGAAATATGCCGGCTTGATACCATAGATGGCAGATTACACCCAAGACATCGTGACCATCTGCAGGCGAGTGTATAGAAAACAACAAAAAGCACCAACCCTTCTTCGGACTCCTGAAACCACATCTGAGCGACCTGACTCTCGTCATGAGAATCATTAAAGCCGTATGTTTTATGGCCTTTTTCAGAGCCTTTTTTAATTTGCTCAATCACTTTTTCAACAGACATATTGCCTCCCATAGCAGTTATAAATCAGTGACCTGCTCTGACATATCATTTTTTTATTTTGCGAGCAGGCCGCCGATAATTGCCAGTATAATACCGACAATTATTAAATGAAGATATAGTGGCGTTGTAATAACACTCTGAATACCGCTCTGAAGTGCCGGACTTGAGAAAGATTCCAGATAATCAAGTTTTTCATCACTTAATACCTGAATCAGCGATATATCAGCAGTTGCAAATTTTTGTCCCATAATCATTGCAATCCCCTTGAATATCAATAAAAACATACCGGACAATGCCAATAGCGCACCGGCTCCTGTAAGCTTATTCACGATTTCTCTCCAGTTTATATGTGATAGGTTATATAAATCGTTTTAACCCTTATTTGATACATCTATGAGCAGGAATTGTAAAGATAAATTCGCTAAAACTACACCGGGGAATCTAATAATAACAGTCCGGCTACCTGCTGTCTCTTTGGTACTTGAACCCGAAATCACTGTATTACTGCAGTAAAGATATTTTGATCAGAAATCAGAGGGAATATATTGGTATAATAACGACCTTTTATTACAGAAAAGCTTCAGTTCTTTATGCAATAGGACGATAGAAAAGTTAGGTTGGTAAGCCAATACTAAACAACCTTTAAACAGTTTAATCAGCATCAAATAATAAGTTTATAACATTATAAACAGCTACCGTTTTCCTGACAATAGGGGGCTCTATGAGTATCACGAAAAACAATCCCGTTGGAACCTACGCTGTTGATCATGATAATAGCAACCATACCCGCTCCAGTCATGAAACAGCGAAAATATCAATTGCAGGGGCTTCAAGTACCAGGCAAAACCTTTTTTATATTATAAACACTCTTTTTTTTACCATTATTGCCTTTTTTGCCGGTTATAATCTTAAAGGCTGGCAAATTCAAAAATCAGTCAATAAATCTATCATCGCTGCAGAAAAATACATACAAAAAGCAAATGAAAGCCAACTTCTATCCAATCAATTGCTTGAGGAATTGAAAAGCTACGAAATAAAGCACTATGACGGGCATATTTCACAAACGGCTGTAACGCCAGAATTGAAGAATGATACAAAAATACAAGACAACATAAGCAGTACCTTTGTAAAAGCAGAACATAAGACGCTCCTGGCGTCACTGCCGCCTGCTGATAAAAGATATCGGAATAACACTGTTAAGCCTGTGCGAAATGATATACCTGGCATCAATATTTATCATACTGTCCAAAAAGGTGATGCCCTGTCCATGTTAGTTGAACGTGAAGATATGGATAATTTTTTAAATAGAAATCCCCAGATTAGAAACCCGGATCTGATTTATCCCGGTCAGAAACTTCTCATTAAAATACCTGATCGAAGTATCCAGACAGGAGCCTACATGAACAACTATTTTGTTCAACCAGAGTCACTCAGTAGTGGCGGCATAACTTATCGTCTGGTGAAATGGCTAACCATCCCTGGAACAGATTCTCTTTTAGGCCATATAATGAAAAAACCCCGTCAGAAAATATACCAGGCAACAATTCCCTATATTAATCTGGCTGAATTTGCCAACACCATGAAGGAAGAAATTTTTAACGGAGACATTGTCATTTTATCCGGTAAAAACAAAATTAACCGGGTTAAAAAAACACATACCGGAATCTACTTCAAAACAGTTAAGGATCATCCATTATTCGCTGAAAATCTATTTCCCGGGGTTCACCTGCAAAGTGAAACCGATTATTATAAAACCCTGGATACCCTTAAAGATTTTCTAATCCGGTATCTTGCGTACGTAAAGTCTGAGAATGAAAGGAATGCGTTCTTTCACTTTATGGTCTTTGACAGAACAATTGTGCAGACAGACTACCTGGAAAGCAGTTATTTTAATAACAATGGTAACAAAACTAAAATTCTGATTGGCCTTGCTTATCCGACAGATAATAGTGACCGGACCCTTGTGGAGCTCCAAAGCTCTTTAACAACCTGTAAAATCGAAACAGGCGAAATGGCCGAGATTAATACTCAGACTTTTAAAAAATTTCAGACTAAATAAAAGAAGAGTTTCGGGCCGTACTTTCGCTCCGAAACTCAGGAGTAATGCCAATATTATGAATAATATGCGACAGCGACCACGGGTCGACATTAACCACATCATTACTTACACTTACAACCTGACCGATGAAAAGCGCAGCGGAGCATGGCAGGGGCTTTTGATAAATCTCAGTACAAGCGGAGCACTTATTGAAACAAAAGAGCCTGTTACAGAAAAGTCACTGATCATCGGCAACAACAGCGACACAATGCCCAGAATGGTTATTGGTGAAGTGGTTTACAATGATACTGTAATATCAGCTGAAGGCAGCTCATTCGGGATGTACAGAACCGGAATCAAATTTACAGATACCCATGAAAATGCGAAGGAATTTGTTGTCTCCATCGTAAAGCCGGAAGAAGCTGCTACAAAAATTGATAGCGCGGTAGTTTCTGCATCATCCAGTTACCAACTTCCCCATTTTGACAGCGATTCGATCCACAACATCCTTGATGATGAGGCAACAACAGCGTCACATATTAACATTGATGACCTCCTTCTCGATGACGAGGAGCATGACCCTGAGTTTGATGTTCTTGAAAATATTGCAACACTTCTTGAGGAAAATGAAGTGACCAGTGCAGCCCCGAAACCCGATATGGAAATTGAAACGATACACGAAACAACACTTACCCCCCTTCCGGTTGAAATCCACGACATTCCGCAGCCAGCCAGGCCGCTTCTAAATTACATAAATGCCATCGGCTTTTTTTTAATATGTCTTGTTTTAATTCCAACATTCTTATTTTTAACAATTACTTCAGGAACAATTGATGACTGGAAGCCGGAATTGCCTTTTTTGAGCACACAACCGCCAGTCATAAATGCATCCCCCATATCAGAGCCTGTTATGAAGGCCAGACTGGTCACCCTGATTCAAAGCTCAATAAAAGGTAGATTTGTTCATGACCGGATAAAAGGCTCGGAGTATATTATAAGTGGCTTTATAAGTGCTACTCCAGACACGACCCCGGATGAGATCACAATAACCGGCAGGCTCTATACAACGGAAAACCAGTTAGTCAAAAAAATCAGGACTTCACCGGAAGAAAAAACATTTTTTATTAATAGTAACGGCTTCCGTAAACAAGTAAAAACGTATCATCAGGTCTATCCGTTTCACTTAGCATTTTCCGGTCCCACAGCAAATATATCAAGGTACAGTATCGATATTGAATGAAGGAAAATAAAATTTAATAATTAAAGTTTTTTCCAGCCAGATAGTCAGCCTGATTAAATACATTTTCTTTATTAATCCAATTTTTTTTATATACGTGCATAAAACTGTTTTAATTTTATGAAAAAACAGATATCTATGTATGTATTTGTAATCATAAAACTAATAGTGACAAAAAATACATTCAATTTAAAAAACTCATAAGGAGCAACTCATGGCTAATTTAATTGCGGTTATTGAAACAAATAAGGGAACTATCAGGTTACGGCTTTTTGCAGATAAAACGCCCTATACTGTTGCAAATTTTGTAAATCTTGCAAGAAGAGATTACTATAAGGACTTAAATTTTCACCGTGTAATTTCTGACTTTATGATCCAGGGTGGATGCCCGGACGGAAATGGAACCGGCGATCCCGGCTACCGATTCAAAGATGAGTTTAATAAAGACCTGAAACATGATAAAAAAGGGATTCTGTCCATGGCTAATGCCGGTCCGGGAACAAATGGCAGCCAGTTTTTTATAACCCACATACCAACACCTCATCTTGATGGTAACCACACTGTATTCGGTGTTGTCGAAGGTGGTAATGACCAGAAAGTCGTTGACAGTATTGCCCAGGGTGACTCAGTCGTTAATATTACAATCGAAGGCGATTATTCTGAATTACTGGAAAAAACGTCTGATATGGTTGATTCATGGAATACGACACTTGATAAGAACTTCCCGGAGCTTAAGCCGGTATAAACCGCTTGACACAGTCTTTCAAAAGATCCGGGGGAAGAATCCTTCCTCCGGTCTTATCCACCTTCTAACTCTGAGTGACTTCTTTCTCTTCTTTTTTATCTGACGGTTTCTTTTTTTTTCTGTATATCCTTCCCAGCATGCTGACTGAGGCCATGTACCAGGTTACCGCAACAGCATCGCCTTCAAGAATCAGATTGCCATTTATCACAGATTTCATAAGAGCTTTGGGGTTGCCTTTTGCGACTGCTGTCATAACCTGCCCCCCAATCTCCGCTGTTGCCCAGACAAGTTTACAGTCTGCTTCCTTAAGCTCCCCGGATGCAGAAGAGACTTTCCCGGCATTAAAAATATACGTTCTGGCAATTCTTTTATCCTTGGCTTTCATTACCAGAATAACATCCTTTTCCATTAATTTTGCCTTGAACGCTTCTGATCGCCAGGCTGTAAAAACAAACAATCGATAGAAACCATACATCAAAATTCTTAGGCGCACTTTAAAACCTCATATTAGATTGGTTTATATTTTTACCTTACGTAAAATTAATACACAATTTAATGGCAAAAGTAAACCCTGAGGATACAGGGCTATCGCATTTGGATTTTGGAGTATATCATTTCAGGTAACTGGAAACTTTGGGTAAACGCAGATAAA
>JQIA01001454.1_pt1 | contig 12710 bp, 14 predicted proteins | sample 811431 | NCBI WGS metagenome assembly JQIA01 (sample SAMN02998118, study PRJNA258478) | marine sediment metagenome | biome: marine; feature: seafloor; material: sediment; isolation source: oil-polluted sediment collected from 3 locations (0.5 km, 0.7 km and 0.9 km)... | place: USA: Gulf of Mexico ... | reverse complement strand
ACCTCTTACTGCTGTCAATGCCGTTTCAGTTGTATTTGTGGTCTCATACAAAATTTCTACCGTATTATTTAATATTCTGAAATATCTATCGGACGCTACTGCAACCGCGGGGGGTTTGATATTAATGGGATTAATGGTCCTGTTTTGTATGCCCGTGTTCAAATCCCACAAAATAGTGTTATCTTTAACTGTACATAACCCAGCGGAAATAAACATGTCATATTCTAAATCAGACAGAAACCCGCCACGTATTAACTTGTTATTATTGAAATATATTTTACCGCCACCAAACGTTGTCGATAATAAAATACCCTCACTTGTATATCCCTCAAGTTTATTATTTTCTACTGTTATTAAGTTTGACGTCGAGTCAATGCACACTAGACAATCTATTATTTCAGAATTAGTAACAGTGGTTGAATATTGTGTCGCCGAAGTCACCAATGATCGAACGCCAATTTTCGCACCATTAAAGGTACATCTATCTATGAATAAATTTCTGTCCGTGTTGTTAATTATAAAATTAGTAATATTGTTACCAATTATACTAAAATTACAATCTATAAACGAATCGCCGATAAAATTCGCTCCTGTTAATTCTATTAGTCTCTGATTGGTGAAGGCCCCGGTTGCATCCCATATAATATTAATATTCACCATCGTTAATGTACATAATAGCGCCGCACTCTCAATCGCGTTTATAGTCCCGTCATATTCTATTTTTATTGTTACAAGCCCTTTACCTACACCCACAAAGCTATATCCGAACGATTTAAGAACTATCTTTTCTGTGGGTAAGTCCCAAAAGTAAACACCCTCTTTTATAAATACAGTCCCACCAGTGTCCTCTATTGCTTCAAACCCTTGAAATATTCCCTGGTATTGCCCGTCAAAACTATTAGTCGCTACTGTTACAAAATTCTCTCTCTGCTGTGTTGCCGTGTTGTTATGCGGTGTTGATGTAGCGCTGCTGGTATATTTTCCAACTGTAGGCGCCGATGGAATCGTTATTATTGTCATACTACGTGCCCCGTGCAAATTAACTGAGCGTTTTCAAAATCGTATTGAATTGATCTTATTCTCACTGAAACCCCGGTACTTTCTCCGCCGGGTATTTTTGAATCTGAGCTTGTCGTTACCTTCAACCCAGGGACTATTCCAGTTTGAAATGGTAAAATAACTGTCGTCACAGGCGCTTGTAAACTCGTGCCGCACGCAATCAATAAAGTCTCAATGTTGGCGATAACCCGGTGATAAACATCACATTTAAAATCCTCCTTACCTACCTCCGAATCTAAAACCACTTTTTGACTTTGATTATTATCCTCCAATATCGGATATCCCTGGTCATCTGTCGTAATTAATTTGTCAGTCCAGTTGAAAATAATATTCTTAACCGGTTCCTGGTACCTGTATTGACCTGAAAAATACCCATATTCATCAACTGTCAACGTTCCATTGTCCGTTTGCATATCGACAAGATGAATTATTTCATTGAGATTATCAATATAAAATAAATGATTCGTCTCTTCTGCCACTTTTGACATAAACGGGATTAGGTCCTGCTGTTCAGTTTCAAACCCTGATATATTATATGAAACTGCGCTTCCAAAGTCTAAGCTGTAGCTTGCACCTAATTCAGTATTTATCCTATCTTTCGCCCACGCGAAAAAATCGGTTAATGTCGTGTCTGCCCCTGTCCCTGACATCAATATCGTCCCTTTCGGTTTTCCTTCAATACTATCAACTGAGGTTATCGAAACAGCATTCAACGTGTTCCCGCTTGTGTATCCATCGTAACCCTGCCCGACTCTTAGCCTTATTCTTACACCGTTCAGTCTGGTATCGGTCACAATATAAAGCCCGGCGTAATCCGTTGGCGTTCCCGTTCCTGCGACTGTCACCAGATCACCGGCTGAAATACCTGATTCTATCGTCGTGCCATTAATCCAAACTTCAACAAGAATCGATTGAAACGTTGTGCCCTGGTCATCAATTGTTACCGTCTTTTCAACTTCATTATCGTAGATATGATAATCACCGCTACCTGGCGTTGTTTCTGCTATTCCTGCTTTGTGATAGACGTAATCAGTAGATTCTTGTAAAGGCTGGACGAGGTTCACTAAACCGATTGCCAAGGGGTAAACACGGTTGGTGACCCCGCCCAGGTCTGGGGCATCGTCTAATAATTTAACGTCATACACTTTATCGTAAATATCGTATCTCGTATTCTGTGGGCCGACGTCAGAGGCTTTCACAGTTGCCTGGAAAAGTTCAACTTCGCTCGTTATAGTCCCATCTTGTTCTAAAAACTGGTTGTAAATCGTGACTTCCATAAAACGAGGGTGCGGTGCCGATGCGAAATTTGGAAGCAAAGTGAAACCACCAAAATTCATTTTTACTTGACCGCCTGCGGTACCAGATATTTCATAACTGAGAGCATCCAATGTATCAACATGAGGCAAATATGTATTTTCACCACCTGAAACAGATGATACTATTGTATCTCCCCCATCTTTCACATAATATGTGTTCCCACCGTCTACGGCTTTTATTAATACTGTCATGATACCAACGCCTGGTTAAACCTTCCACGGTTCATATTTTGTTTGAATGAATTTGTCGCAATGTTCGAAACTTCTTTTGAGAATGATCTACCGTCAATTGTTAGCCCTGACGACGTGACCCCTATTAGTTGCATTAACAATTGGTTTTGCATTTTCAGTTCTTCAACTATTCCGCCGCCTATATTTACAGGTACTGAACCGTTTTTTAACGGGATAACCGCTTCTGTGCCGTGTAATGTCATGGGGAAACCAGACGTTGGCCCTGCGAATACGCCCCCGTCAGCTGCGCTGTGAGTGACGAAATCAAGGATCTCTTCGTCGCGACCGCGGTTAGGAAACGCTTTGTCGGCAGCAGCTTTCCCGAATGCTATTAACAATAATTGATACGCCTGTTCATCGTCCAAAGTAAATTCCTTAACAGTTGCCCCTGTGTCAATTCCCGTAGCGCCCTCAACTACGCTAGTTGCCTCTTCAGTTATCTCAAGTGCTTTTTCGGAAACATTTTTAAACGTGTCGCCAACCCCGCCCAGTATTTTTTCTATCGAATCTAGAACAGACCCTATTGCATTAAGAAAACCCTCAATGGCTGTGAGTGCTGCCCTTGCAAACCCGTCTAAGAAATCCCATATAAACCCTATTACCTCTAACAACTCCTCAAGAGGATTTGCGACATCGTCCGGCGCTTCCTGCGCCCCTTCTATTTCTGTTAATATATTTGACAGCAATGCATCCGTACCGTTAACTGCTGATTCTGATGCCGAAGCTTCAGCAGAAACGATATCACCGGCGGTTCCTAAATCTGACAATACCCCTGAAAATATATTTTGAAATTCTGCACTCGACCCAAATTGCTCTTGAGCTTTTTCTAGAAACCCTGTTACAAATCCGGTTAAATCACCAACCGCTTGCTCTCTCTCTGCGGGTGACAATCCCCCTGCTGTCGCCTTTTCAACGAGATCATTATAAGCAGCTTGTGCGCTGGCAAATGTTTGGTCAGGGTTGAGAGTTGACCCCAGTAAGCTATTGATCGTATCTTCAAGTGAGTTTAAAACACCTTTTAGCACTGACAACGCCTCTGTCTGTGTGTCGTTCAATTGCTTGATCGCGTCGAATTCCTCCGTTGCTAAGTCAATGAATTCTTCCCAGAAGTTTTCCTGTTTTCTATTTAACCCCGCGCGGGCACCGCTTATTCGTGTGACCTCGCTTTGCCATTCCGAATTGGTCCATCCTGCCTGCTCAATCGATTTTTGCTGGCCTTTGATCGAGTCCGCTAACGCTTTTAGTTCGCCGGTTTCTTCCACTGTTTGCCCAGCGTCACTAATTCCAAATATAGACAATAATCCCTTTTGGACCCCTTCAAAAACTGCTGTGCCTAACCCTGATATGAATTCACCGGAAAATGTTTTTAACGCTGTTTCAAATGAACCCGTGATTGCTGAGGAAAGTCTTTGTGGTAATCTATCTATGAACCCGTCTATAATATCCGGCAATTTTGCCAACAATTCAAGTTGTGTTTCTATTTTGTCAAGCGCGTTTACAAACTCTTCAACTGCTGTCAGAAATGTTTGTGCCCCACCGGCAAAAAAGCTAGCAGTTATCCCAAGAGGGCTGTCAAGCCCGAAAAGCTCGCCGCCACCGCCAGCCGTTCTGGTTGTGAGTGTCGCTGTGGGTGTAATATCGCGTGATTTATCAGCTAATTTATCAAAAATGGAAACTTGCCGTTCGTTCATTTGAAGAATGTCGGCGGTTACTCTTTTTTCATCTTTTATTATTTCAAACTTTTCCTTTTCTTTATCGGCCAACTTATCAAATATAGAGTTTTGCCGTTCGTTCATTTGAAGAATATCAGCTGTTACTCGTTTTTCTTCCTCTAAGACTTCAAATTTTTCTTTTTCCCTGTCAGCCAGCTTGTCAAAAATTGAGACTTGTCGCTCATTCATTTGGATTATTTGGGCGAGAGACGATGTTTCCTTTTTCTTTGTATCCAATATTTTATCTGAAATACTTAATGGCCTTTCAAGCTCTCTGGCTATGCTCTGTTCGGATACAACTGACTCTTTTTTTGCAGCGGCCTCGATCAGTGCCAAATCTGACATTGACTTCTGAAATTCAAGCATCTGCTTTTTTATTATCTCGTTGTCCTTAATTGTTTTAAGTATTTTTTCTTCAGCTTCTTGTTGTTTTATTAACGCGAATATGCCTAATTCTTTTTTGGCCAGTAATCCATCTTCAATTAAAATCCTAATACCTCCGGCATTTTGGATCGCCTCAAGTTTTCTTCTTTCTTCATCGGCCAACTTCGCGGTTGTTTCCGCTAGTTTTGCTGCCGCGACTCTTTGACGTTCATACGGGTTAAACGACTCGGTTACTTTTAGAGATTCGTTTAAAAAATCAACCGCTGTTGTCAGCGCATCCACTGCAACCGTGGCCGCATTGGACAACCTGCCGCCTATCGTCGTCAATAGTCCGTCGAATCTGTCTTCAAGGTCTTTAACTTTGACGCCAAGGGTATCAACTGCCACCGCTGTCTCTTTTTTCAGCGCCTCACCGCCGTTTTTTGCCTCGTCTGCGATTGTTTTCAGTGCCCTGCCGACTAATTCTGAATTCTGTGCTAATACCGGTAAAACTTTCAGTATTTCTTCACCTTTAAGATTAAATTTAGCTAGTTCCTCTGTAGTATCACCCCCTGCCGTTGAAATTCTTCCGAGCCCTTCAAGGAATAATTGGAACGCTCTGACTGAACTTTGCCCAAATACGGTTTTTAATTCATTACCGGTTTTTCCAGTTAACTCCGCGAAATCATCCAGCGCCTGCCCGCCGTTTCTGACTGCTGAGTCAATCGCCCTGAAAGTTCTACCAACTGCACTGCCGCCTAATTCCGCTTGGACACCTACCGACTTCAAAGCCGCCGCGATGGCAGCGGCTTCGCCAGCAGTTGTTTTGAAAACTGCCGTTGATCTCGAAACCTCAGTGGCTACCCTGGCTATTTCTGACTCTGTGGCCGCAAAGTTGTTCCCGAGTGCTACGATTTGAGACGCAAAAATATCTATTTCACCGACGCCTTGACCGGTTACCGTTAATATTCTGGTTAATGAGGTTGCTGCCTGGTCACCTGCTAAATCTGACGCAAGACCAAGTTTTGCTATAGTTTCTGAAAATTTAAGTAGGTTGGCCGTCCCGGTGACTCCGAGCTGCCCCGCCGCTTGCGCGATGGCTAAAAGTTCCTTACTTGACGCCGCACCTTTTAAATCTTTGGAAAGTTGCTGTATATCGACGGAGAATGTCTTTAATTCGTCACCAGCGAGGTTGGTGGTTTTAGCGACCCCCACCAGGGCTTTTTCGTATTCACTGAATGATTGTACTGAGGCTGTAGCGGCTTTGGCAACCGCTGTTAACGCTACGACGGCCCCACCCGCGGCAAGTGCAGTTTTTGCAAGCTTTGATAACCCTGCGTCGGCCTTTCCTGTGCTTTTCCCAAAATTATCAGCTTTTTTTCCTGTCTTATCGAATTCTGTACCAATACGTTTCATGCTTGTTACAGCACCGGAGCTATCAACTTTGAGTGTAAATGTTTCTTCAGCCATCAGTCCTTTTTTTGTATTGATTTCACAAATTCGATGTCAATCGTGATAATTTGTTCTGCTCTGATTAATTCGTGTCTGCTGCTTAACCCGGTCCTTTCTACGTACTTTATTACTGTTTCGAAGCTTAGCGGCACTAGTCCCATTGCTGACGGCCTCCCAAATTTATACAAGTAGTTCCACCCCGTAAACGAGTCATACCAGATGTATGGTACCTCTTTTAATTTCGGGGCGTCGGCACCTTTTAGAAATGCTTTAACCCTTGTGCTTAACTCAGAAAGGTGGTCGTCATTATGTTCACTGAAATATTTTTCTTTGAAGTGCTGTCTGACGACCTCCTTTAATCCGTTAACATTTTTCGAAAACTCGGATACCTCCTTATTTGCAATGAAATACTCTTCAGAAAAAACCGCTAAATCTTGGACAGAGACGGCCCTGCCCCTGGAAAGTTTCCCAACTTGCCCATCGCGTCGAATACCATTTTTCGAAACGGTGGCTCTGAATTACCTTTCCCTTTCCATGTTAATAATTTAAGCTTATCCGATTTTGTGTTTTTAATCTCCGTACCGTCCGGAAGACAAACGTTTTTTATGTCAATCAACCCGAACTCTGCAATTGATAGGTTCATCATATCAAGAGTGTCTATATCGGGGTTGTCTTCCTTTGTTTTTCTGATCCCTTTGTAAAACGTGTCGGATTTCGAATATCTAACAACAAAGTACGCATCTTTTGATAACTTTATTTTTGCGCCGTCTTCCATTTCATCAGTGACTTTGAATTCGTCACCGATATTGAATACTTCAGTATTTTTAGCCATTTTCACACCCCTTGTGTAAAATATTTAATCGCCCAAAATTAGGCCGTTCTTGTGAGCTTGATAGTTGTTGCTTCTGAACTATCGTACTTAGCGATAAATGTTTGATTTCTGATCACTTGATTTGGCCCGGTGATCGGTTGCGCTGAGTCTGAAAATTCAACGTCCGCCATTTCAAACAGATATGTGCTTGTCCCATCTGTCAGCGTGAATTCAAGCGTAAAACTCGTATCCTGCAAGAAATCATTATGCAAATCCATATTTGTGAATGCTTCATCAATTGATCCTGAAACATTGAACAATGTACTCGCAATAATTGCAGCGGGATTATCACAATCAACTGTGTCAAGGGCGTTGAGCCCTTTCGACAAATTAAGACTTAAACCGGTAACAGTAGCAATCGCAGTCGAATCCTGTTTGACCGTTGCACACTGAAGATACATTGGAGCTTTCCCAGCTGCTGGATTGGCTGACAAGGTAACGCCGACGTTATCGGTAACCCAATCTGCAGTTGGAACGGGTACAACTTCTTCAAAACCCATAAAAGTAAATGTCAAATCAACTTTTCTCGTGTCACTCGGTACCGACATGCTGAATCCGTCCGCCTTACAGCCGCTGAATAATTCATATGCAGGGGTTGTAATCAGCGGGAAACCTCGTTCGAATGAAAATGATTTGTCAGTTGAACCTATTTTCAAAACGTCAGTACTCCACGCAGCTCTGAAAACAGACTCGAAGAATTCGTCAAATTCGCCATATCTAACTTCATGGACACTCGGCCCTGTTACAGAGCTTGTCCCCCGGATAAGTGATTCAACCTGCCCATGTGAATTAATCGACGCGCTCGCAGATTTCGCCCGATTGTATTTTAAAGCCTCGGATACAACTGCAACTGGAATCATACTACCGGTGGTCGGAGTCGTGTTCTCAGTTACTTCTGTGATGTACCGTAGCCATGTGTCTACCCCGACCGCTATACCCATAATATACTCCTAAGGAATAAATTCATAATACGAAAAATTGACTCTTACGAGCCGTTGAAACCAGTTATTGTCAACCGGCGTTGGTACTTCATTTATAGTTGGAGGTTCAAAAAGTATATCTCCGAGCCTTTCCCTGTTGAATATCGCTCTTATTTCCTGCGCTAAAGTTGTGCTTTCGATTGTTCCTGAATATCTACCTGTGAAGACATTCACCATGACAGCGCCCAATTGCTCATTGTTCTTTACGCTGATAGTTGTTATCAGAGAATCAAAGAAATCAATGTTAAACTGAACCCATGCAGACCCATCTGTTGGCTCTGAGAATGCTTTATTAGGCCATGAGACATCCGTTGTATTGTATTCAGTGCTAAATTCTGTCGTTATCGCTGCGCGGGCTTCTAACATCGTTGTCATTTACGTGACCTCAATTGTTTAGCTACAAAGAAGACAGCGTTTGCAATGAAACCAGTTGGCGCTTGTTTTGACCAGCCAGCTTCCAACGCCGAAATATAAGGTAATGGGTTTTTAATGAAATATATGAAACTATTACCAATTTTTTGATCCTTCCTAAGCGATCTCTCATATTGTTTTCCATCTACTTTCACAATCGGCTCTGACATAGTTGGCGTTTCGTCGATTGTCCAGTTGGCCCTTGAGTATCCAGTATCAACAGGGTTGTTTTTTACTATTCCAGTAAATAATTTTAATGATGTTTGTTTTGTGAAAAGTTGCAAAGAAATTCCATCCTTTAAATCCTTACCAATCTCAGCGAGATTTTTCCCGAACACTTCAGCGCTTTTTGTCACCCTGCGTCCAGAGCCAAAAAAATCAAGATTTTCAACAAAGTTCTTCCCTTCGCCTGGTGTTTGAGATGCTGTCAATTCTTTAGCCATCAAATCCCCTTTTTAACATAGAGCGTAAACAATGAATCATCACCCGCGCTTGATTCTACAGCGCCAAGTATTGAATATGTTTCGCCCAGCAATGTTGCAACATTATCTTTGTTTGGCACTATCCCTTTCGCTGCAAAAATCACAGCTCTATAATTCTGAGTATCGGATATTACAAAATTGTCCGGGGTTGCTTCATTTCTGCTTACTTTTTTAAACACACAGGCGGCGTCATGATTGGCCGTTGTCTCCCCCGTTGTGACCTCTGTAACCGGGTCATATGAACCAGGTGTTACTACTTCAATTGAACCAACGAACGCCTGGTTAAAACTGAGAACTTTATTATATACAGCTGTTTGTCTTCCTGTGTCTTGAACTGTCATGATCTTAATGTCTCAAATCCCCAATAACCATATGGGTTTAGGTCACACCCTCTCGTAATTCTGAGAGCATTCCCTTTGGCTATTACGTAATCTTTTAAAATTCCGGAAACAATCGTGTAAGTATTCTGGGTTGACGCACCCTGGAAAAATTCTGTTTTCAGTACATCGACTTTATCACTTTTTATATTTTCAGCGCCGGCTCCGGTATCCGCTAATAGATTAGGGTTTGAATTCGCTCTTAGTGCCATTTCAGAAGTGGCGTTTTCTATGGCTGTCGGTATTGACCCGGATGAAATTATAATTCCGTCACTTGTGACAACCCCGATTCGCGGCCATGGCAAATCCTGGCTTGTGCTAGTTATTGAACCAACCCAGCAACCGGTATATTTTTGAACAAGGTAATCAGTGCCCCGGACCAATGCATCTTCTTTTTCAGCGTCGGTTGATATCGCTGCCCATGTAGCGTTTCCTCTATCTAAAAAATAAGCGTCCGCGTCCGCAACTGATACAAAACTATTTACCCCTACGGTGAAAGCCATATTTTAACCTCAGTCGAAAAAGAAATTGTATACTTGAATTAATACCTGAGTACTGGTTAATTTTGGGTTGCTAAATGCGATAAAAAAATAAACGAATCCCCATCCTATCCCGAAAATAAGAACCAGTAGTATTTTTAAGTTGATCGTTATGCTGTTTTTTATTTTTACTTTCATTATGCTTTGTTTTTATTATAATTAACCGAAAGCACGTTTAAACATTCCATTGTTAATTCTTGGTGTAATTCTGCGTATTCTTCTTCAGAGTCCGCATTTAAATCTAAACCCTGATCCTTCATTATTGCCAATGATGCATGAAATATTTCATGATGTAATAATCCTTGATGTGCTATTGACCAATTAAACTTTTCCATCCAAATGTAATAGTTTATCGTTTTCTCACCATCAATGGCAAAAAATAAACCATCATTTTCAGGGGCAACGCTACTTTTTACTTTATATTTATTGTTTATATATTTTGAGAGATCTTTATTACAGCAATTAAAAATCAAACTAAAATTTATATTATTGCTCAAAGTAATCTTTGCACGTGTCATGCTACTTCCTTGTCTGGTATTTCAGTCGTTTCCGGTTTAGGATTGAACCCTTTCTTATTAACTTTTGTTGTCAATTGATCGATGGTCAAAGCGGACCCGTCTGGTCTGGTTAAATCTCGCATTGATAGTTTATTCTTTCTGTATAGTGATAGTTTTCCGGGTCCCAAAACTTCTAATTGTCTTTCGGTACCCTGCTTAGCGAACCATTGAGAATAATTCTCAGTAGCTGTATTCGGCCCGTCCATGGTCGCTCTTGTCCCTTCACTCCATTTCGACGTATCAATTCCCGTAATGTCATCTATATTCCTGAACACCGGGGCCCATGTTGACCGCTCGTTAGGATGCAGTGGGAATGGTCTCCATCTTAACCCGTGGCCGCCTATTGGCTTATGTTCGGGAATTGTCCACGACAATCCGTCCCTTTCTCTACATATATCTGATGTTAAAAGATCTAAGGTAGATATATGCTCCTCCCCCTCAATTACATCGTCGTTTGCTAAATAAATATCATCTCTAACTTTGTTTGCAATCCCGTTTGTAGTGGTCCTCACTAATGTTTCGACATGATTTCGACTGATATCTGTTTTTTTGTTAATTCTGGAAGTCAGCTGTTGAATCGTTTCATTTGCAGACATTCCGGTTTGTAGTTGCTGGACTAAGACGGTTTTTAGGTCATTCGGCAATTTTTTTGAAAACCATGTTTGAGACGTTAAGCCCTCAGAAATTGTCTTGTCGGAAATTAAAGTCAATTGCTCATTGCTTAATCCATTTATGAGAACCTGATCACCCAAAGAATCATTTACAATATTCCTGGTGGCGGCATCTTCCATTCTTGCGACGTTTTTTAAGTACCTGTTTTGCCCGGCTGTCATCTTGTTATAAGTTGCGTCAATTAATTTGTTAGCTTTCGTGAGATATTTCTCTAAACGTTTTTGTTTAGCTGTTATATTTTTTACCCCGCCCGGGTCAATGGACCTCAATTGTTTTTTTAATTCAGTGGCTAACATTCTCATTTGCACGTTTAAAACTCTTACTTGGGTGTTGCTTAATAGCTCAAGATCAACCGCGTGGTCGTAAGTCGCATCAATTATTTTTTGATAATTATCAGCCATTATCCAGTATTCCTAAGTAGCTTATCCATTTTCACTTCGAGCCTTGTGTGTGCATTTTCACTGTTTCTCAACCCTTCGACTATTCTCTCCATGACAACGGTTTGCGTGTTTATATTGTCGGCCAATTTCTCAATTGATGACCCAAGATTTTGGTTAACATACCAGACCGGGACCCCGTTCAGATCTCTGACATCGTGCATCTGGTAGAGTTTGTCAGTCTGGTCTATGCTTTTTTTAATCCCGTCTTTCATCTCGTGCATTTGATCCATTTGAACCGCTATGGCTTTAAGCGCGTCTTCTATTGAGTCTGGTAATTTTATAACGTCAGGTTTCTTGCTTTTTAAAAAACTCAAAACCATTTGGATAATCAAGACTGCAAATATTCCGCCCACTCCCAATTGAGTCAATTCAGGCATTCAGATCCTTATTATACTAATGAACAGCTTCACGTCTTGTGTGTTTTCGCTAACATAACGCGCATTTAAAGTGACACCTTTTTTTAGGGGTTCGACATCGATTATATAATCGTCATCTTTTCTGACTAGCCTCTCAAATATCTCACTGTCAGATGTCATGAATTGGATTCTTGTATTTTCTTTGATTCCAGATACATCAATTTGTCTAATATCGTAATAATTGAATTTTTCCGGGCTTTTCAAACCATCAGCATCAATGATTAATTCCCATTCCCTTGTTAGTTTGATTGGGGTTAGGCTATCACCGTCAATGTTGTTATATTTGTTTGCCCCAAACCACATTTCGAACCCCTGAACATTGTTGCATAGGTTGAAGGTCCTAAAGTCTATGTTTAATATTTTTTCAAATATTTTTCTCATCATTTTAAAAACCTGCTGGAATTTCAAACCATGTTGATTTAATCTGTACAGTTGTGTCAGCCCCGTTTTTATTGGTGACAACAAATGCATATTTTAAGTCTTTGTCAATTTCAAATGGGAGCGCAGGATTACTTGCTGAGCCTGACGTGTTGCCCACTCCGGTACCTGTTGAAGGGACAAAATCCCCAGCGAAGCGGGTCCCAAGAGAAACACCTGTGGGGTTTAACCTAAATTCAGCGTCTGTTACGTTCGAACTTGTCGCCCTTCTGTTTGAAGCGCCCAATAGTGTACCATCGGAATTAGCAGTCACCCCGGCGTAAAAATCAATTGTTATCGGTCCAGAATCTGCGGAGAAAGTCAGCGGCTCAAACGTTATTTGAGCACAACTGCAAGCAGTCCCGTCGAAAACAAACGTTTTTACTTCATCAGCCGAGAATGTCAGGTAATCTTC
>JQIA01001453.1_pt1 | contig 12726 bp, 14 predicted proteins | sample 811431 | NCBI WGS metagenome assembly JQIA01 (sample SAMN02998118, study PRJNA258478) | marine sediment metagenome | biome: marine; feature: seafloor; material: sediment; isolation source: oil-polluted sediment collected from 3 locations (0.5 km, 0.7 km and 0.9 km)... | place: USA: Gulf of Mexico ... | reverse complement strand
TAAAAGTCGTAAAAGTCGTAAAAGTCGTAAAAGTCGTAAAAGTCGTAAAAGTCGTAAAAGTCGTAAAAGTCGTAGTCGCCGAAAATCACCGAAGGTGTATTTTTAAGATTAATAATCATCGATTTAAATTGAAAAAAAATATGATTGTAGATAATAATAATGGATATCAATAATGATAGTTTCTGGGTATCAAATCCAGATGATCTAAGTTTATTGAAATTTTGGCCATGTTCTAAAGCATCTACTGAAAGTAACATGAACAGATTAACAGTACTCGTTTTTTACATTTCTATAATTTCAGCTCTATTATCAAAAAATTATAACCCGTTATATTTTGGGATTCTAAGTGTTGCTGGAATAGCATTAATATATTATACTAAATATGCTCCAGTCGAAGGAATGGAAAATTTTAAATTGACAGTTCCGGGAGATCCCAATGTAAACAGACTAAGAGAACCTACACCAAATAATCCATTTATGAATGTATCTTTGACTGATTATGATAAGCCACAAAAATATAATAACTATAATAGATACAAAGAAGTTGTTTACCCAACACCAGAGAGTGAAAATATTAGAAAACAGGTAAGTAATGATTTTATTGGAAAGTTATTCCAAAATCCAAGTGGGAAACTTTTTGATAGAAATAATTCACAAAGAGAATTCATTTCTCAATCAGTAGGAGAAGTTCCGAGTAGACAAAATGAATTTGCTCAATGGTTATATGGAAAAGATTATGTGTGTAAGAGTGGATCCATATGGGACCGTTATGGTGTAAAACATACTCCTGATTCGTTAGTATGTAATGGATTTAATGCCTCAAGTCCAACAAATTTTGGGATTAAGGAAAAGTTTTAAATTGAACTAATGAACAAATAAATAATTTAAAGATAAATATTAGTAATAAATAAAGAGTATTATTTTTAGTATTATTTTTAAAAATGATAGAAACTAAAGAATGTAGAATTTGTTTAAATGATTCAAATACATCATCTTTAATATCTCCTTGTCAGTGTGATGGATCTATAAAGTGGGTGCATGAAGATTGTTTAGATAGATGGGTTGACAGAACCAATGGTTTCGCATATAAAAGTTGTGATATTTGTAAGACTAAATATAAAACTATTATTATTTGTAGACCGTACGAAGAATCAGAATTAGTTGAAGTTAAAAATAAGGAGATTGAGAGTAAAAAAGAATTAATTACCGGATTATTATGTGTATTTAACTTTAGTTATATATTCGTAATTTATATATCGAGTAATTTAAGATTAATAGATATTTTTCAATATGTACATATTAATTTATTCAATAAATATATAAATCATAATTTATCATCTACTATGATATTTTCTATTTTTTTTTATTTTTCCCCTTTATTATTTATTTATTTAGCTAATGTTTTAGCTAGGGGTTTATTATTTTTTGGTGATAATTTAACAAAACTTTATATGAAATATTTTTATAAAGTACCTAAAATGAAAACATATAATAAAATTATATCATTATAAATCATCGTCTATAATACTTTTTATATCATCAGTATCTCCACTTTTTATCATATTTAAGGGATTTATATTCGAAATAATATTATTAAGTTTATTAATTGTTGTAACTATACCAGAATTAGCAAGACTGTCAACAAACGATACATGTTTGGAAACTTTTTTAACCTCTGTTTCAATAATTTCCAATCTATTATCTAATTTATCTAATTTTTGTAAAATAATGTTTAATTTACAATCCATTTCTTATTAAACATATTTAAACTAATCTATTTAAACGAAAAAAAACTATATTAAATATTAGTAGGATGTTTGTTTTAGGTGTAGATATTGGTTTATATCATATGGGTTTGGTTATGTGTGAATATAATTATTCTTACGAGTTAAAACAAGTCATTTTCTGCGAATTAGTAGATATTACTAATTATAATTGTAATGAATTGGTATGTCCTTTATATCACGAAAAATGCATAGCAGATTATATGTCACATTTCTTCAAAAACTACTCGGTGTATTTTGATAAAGCAAATTATGTAATTATTGAACGCCAACCACCAATGGGTTTAATTGCTATTCAAGAATTAATAATGTTTAATTATAGATCAAAATCAATTTTGATTTCTCCTAATTCAATGCATGCACATTATGATATAAATCATTTAGATTATGAAGGTAGGAAAATTAGAGTTGTTAAAATGACTGAACATTTTTTGTCAAAGTTTAATAATTTTAATAAATTAAGTAGAAAGCATGATATTTCAGACGCGTTGTGTATAACAAGGTATTGGTTATTTAAAAAGAATAAAGAGTATGTAGAACTAAAAATAATAAAAGATTGGAAATTAAAGAAGAATCACTCATTTATAAAAAAATTAAGCGAATATACTTATATTAATTAATTTGAAATTGGTTCACTCGTTGGTCCTACTAAAAGTGTGCGCAGCTAGCTGCTAGCTGGTGGTGTTTCTGTTTCACCATCTTTACTGGCAAAGTAATATATTAACATAACTACTAAACCAACCGCAATCAATACGGCCGGACTTAATAACACAGCTAAAATTCTAGAACTTGATCCAACAACTTTACCCATTACCCAAGCTCCACTAAGAATTAAGGCTATAAGTATGTAAATAAAGTTAAATGTTGGTCCTTTGTTTAATTGAGAAACATCTAGAGTGTAATCGGAAACCAATTTATTCAGTACGGTTGAATTAAATATTGAATCTATGACAGCTGTAGCTTCCTGTTTATTTTGAATATCTTGTACTGTACTATTTGTTATATCACACCCACATCCTCCCAAACCACCTCCTGATGCACAAACTTCAACACTTTTGTCCCCAGAATAATAATCATTTAGTATATTATCTTGACAATTTTTTTTGGAATTTCCTTCTAAATTACTACATTCTGAATAGTCAGGAGATCCGCTTTGATTTGCCAAATTTAAACAATTATTTTTTTCTTCTGTTGTTGGATATTTATCTATATCATCACAATCCGTAAAAGTTGTAGGACATCCTCCCGATCTACCTATAATAATACCTCTATTAATAATAGTTATATTTTGATCTAATCCACTTTGCTGCACATTCTCATTTTCTGCACTAGCCTTGATACTGTTAGTAATAGTATTTTTAATAAGTTGTGTAATTGTTGTCATTTCATCAGAAGTATTAAATTGTGAAAAATTTAGTCCTTCATTAGCTTGAGAAATTGTTTTTATTACTTCTGATTGAAAATCATTAGTAATATTTGCAACCATTTCGGATTTAATATTAGAATTGGCAAGTTGGTCTGAACTCATACTAACATTAGCAGTATTTGTTAAACATAATCCACCAGAAGCACCAGAACAGTCTATAGTACCTATAACTTTTGATTCTCCAGAAATTATACAATCATAATTTATTGCACAATTTGTTTTACAAGTTTCAACATCTGTACCATTTAATCTCCCATTTCCTCCCACATCCGCCATATTACAATCATAATCATTTCCACCATTAAGTTCTATCCAATCTCCAAATGATGGTTTATTATATATAGGTCCACTACCATCACGGATATCATAACTTTTCTTTCCATCACCCAAATTAGTTACTTTAATATAGGTTAATTGATTACAATTATTATTACAAGTATTATTTGGATATCCATTTTGTCCAGTATTTTCTTGATATGGATTTATAGGACATGCTAATCTTTGTGCTCTTTTATAACATATATCTTCTCTCTCAAATTCACTCATATTAATAGTACCCTCACAAATACCATCATAATCAAGAGCTTTATCTATAGTACCAAACATTATATCACAATTACCAGGATTGGTATTATTGGTTTCCATTCTTCTGTTTGGTGTTGAGAATTGACATTTGTAAAGTGGAGAACGATCTTCATAAATACACATATTTTCACAAACATTCTGTGCTAATAATGAACTATCACATAGATCTCTTACATCATTAACAACAGTAATTGTTTGATTTATATTAACATTTTGTTGAGATTTATTACTAGCATTAGCCCGTAATTGTTGTCCAATTTTGGTAATAGATTCTTGATATACATCTAATGATGATTTTGAAAGATTTGATGCTCCTAGCCCCATAATTCTAATAATATATTATATAAAAATTTAAGATTAATTATTTTCTCTTCTTAATTTTTAAACATACTGTAGCTATTATAATTAATAATAACATTATTAATAACATGAACGGCCAATAAGAATAAGAATAAGGATCAATATTTTTAATAATAATATGACACAAATCCTTATCAGATCCTCCACATGTTTTAGAATCTTCGTCACATGGGACTCTATAACCATTGTATAAATCATATATTTCTTCGAAACTTGGTCTATTTATTTCAGGAACATTAGTTTCATCATTAACAAGATTATGAAACATATAAAGCCATAATGATAGATTACGTCTCCCAGTTAAATAAGGGGATATTGGGAGATTTTTTAAATTAGCTTTATAATGTATTTTACACCATTCACATGGTAATATAAATTCTAAAGTTTCAAAAAATGTTTTGTAATGATTAGCTATTATTTGATTTTCTGGTGTATTATCAATATTTTCTGGATATCCCATAGCAACTGAATGTAAAAAATGCCATGCAGTAGCTCCCCAACAACTTGGCTTAAGTCCATCATTACTCATTTAATAATACAAAACAAATTATTTTTACATAATTAAACAATTTATAAAATATCATTATTATCGAAGAAATTAAAATCACTTTCTAAAGCATTATCAGAAGGTTCGTTAAATCCAAAATTATCTTGATTTACAGGAATATTTTCTGTAAAATCTTCATTTAATAAATTATCACCATTATTATTATCACCATTATTATTATCACCATTATTATTATCACCATTATTATCATCACCATTATTATCATCTAATCCTAAAAAATCTAAATTATCCGAAACAGGTATATCCTTAACATCAGTATTAATATCCTCTAATTTTGTATCATCTAAATTTAATTCGCCAAATTTGAAATCATTGTCATTTATTTTATCCTCAAACGGAGCTGTATCCCCTATAGGAAATATAGTATCACTGTTAGATGATTCTGATTCGTTGTTAGGTGTGAATAATTCACTTAAATCACTTAAATCACTTTTATCAGATTCATAACCCGTCGGTTTTATTTCATTATCATTTATTTCACTCATAATATCATTACCACTTAATACATCTCCAACATTATCAAATTCATCTGGTATAGGTTCTGGTTCAACAGGTTTAATATGATCTGTAAAAGTATTACATAGGTATTCTTGTAATATTGATTGAATTGGTATCATAGCGCTAATTGTATCATCAATATTAGTATCGATTGTACTCTTTATTATTTCCATATTTTGTCTATCAGTATAATCATCAAATACTTCCGGATCATAGTAAAAAGATTCAGCACCAGCTACATAAACACTATGTATAAATATCTCTGCTGTAGGAATCTTGATTTTGATATTACTGTGTTTCCCTCCTAATCTCACGGATGCCAATATCTTTACATGACTTACAAAAATAGCAGTTACCATGTCCATAAGATATGGACACTTATTTTTAATACGAGTAGTTTCCTGATTTAAGATACTTTGATTCCAATTAGGTACCTGTTTTAAAAATATCTGAAACTGTTTTAACGGACTATATTCATCTTCAATTACAGAATCTTCAAATATACTTGTAAAACCCTCTTGTATAAGAGGTTGTAAATGCCTTTTTAATTGATTTGAATATTCATTTCTGGCTGCTACAAGTACTGATACGTTTAGTTGGTTAGACATTTAATATATGTTTAGTAATTAATTATAACTGGAAAACGAAACTAAATATATATGAAAATAATTTAAAGTTATATTTCGTTTAATAATTAAACAATGGATATCGATTCAAGATGCTTTGTTATGTTAAGTCACAATATCAAAAGTGTAGATGCTAATATCCTTACAGGTGATTGGTATATGTCAGAGAAACACGATGGTATTCGTGCAATATGGGATGGAAATAACCTATTAACTCGATCTAAGAGAAAATTTAGTTTTGTACCAGATTGGTTTACTAAATTGTTACCTGATTTTCCTCTTGAGGGGGAGATTATAGTACCGGGTAAACCGTTTAGTTACTTTAGTGGTGTTACAGTTAGGAAATCAGATGATCCACGATGGAAAGAAGTAGTTTTTATGATATTTGATATTCCAGTACCTGATTTAACATTTCATGAACGATTTGAAAAGATTAAAGAGTTTGTTAATATTTCAAATAATAAATATATTTGTCATATTAAATGTACCCTTATAAAACAAATTGAAAAAGAAGAAAATATGCAAAAGATACATAATCATTTTAATAAGATAGTTGAACAAGGACGTGAAGGAATTATGATTATCAGATCTGATAATTTGTATCAAGCTAAAAGGGTTAAAACTATTTTAAAGTATAAGAAGGAATTTGAAGGTGAATGTGTTGTTGTTGGTTATTTGGAAGGAAAAGGAAAGTATGAGGGAATATTGGGAAAACTAAGATGTAAATTACAAAATGGCACAGAATTTAATATGGGTGGTGGATTTGTAGACATTCAAAGAAATTGTTATCAATTTAGTAATCAAATTGACCCCAAGTTCAAGGGTTTTGGTGTAAAAAATAGAATTTGTATAATTACTCAACCTTCCGAAGATTTGAATCCAGTTCCAAAGATTGGTGATATTGTGACTTATCAGTGTATGGAGATTATTCCAAAATCCGGAATTCCTAGGATGCCGGTATGGAAAGGGATTAGGTACGATCTATAAACTTATACTAAATATATTATTATTACCATTTGGGTCTGGCAAACCTTTAAATAATTTGCTTTCTCCTTTAACCCCTCCTCCATCAATAACAAGATATTTAAGTGTTTGAGGATCATTACTATATATTCTACCGAATTTTGTTGTCCATTTTTTATCTGGTTCAGTTGGTGCTAATTTAGCAAATAATGTTCTAGCTGCTATATTTTGTGTATGTGATATATATCTTATAAAAGTTTGTTGGATTTCATATTCATCTATATCCTTCTTAGATGATCCAGAACATGCTGCATAAATACTCTTATCGGTGTTCCAACATGTTGGACAATCACGAATATTATAAATAGTTGTATTATTTAAATCAGAATTAATTATAGACATTTTAACCATAGATTTAGATTTTTTTAAATTAACATAATCAGTAAAATTGTGAATACATTGTATCATATTTACAATTGGTGTTAATTCTTTAGAATACATATTATAAATTAAACCAGCACCCTCTATCGATATAATAACTGGGAATGAATTGGGGTGTTTTAACATACATTTTTTCACCATTTTTATAAATACCTCTTCTATTTCTCTTTTTATTTTTATAAATACAATATAACCTGAAACCAATTCAGTTGTAAATTTTCTATATTTGATAAACTCTTTAGAACTTTCATCTATAATTTCATTGATAGATCCTAATTCTTTTTCAACTATATATGAAATATCGTCAATAGTTTCTGGATTTACCATATTTTTTTCAATATTCCAATTAAAAGTAGATCCTATTAATGATTTATTCTTTCCAGGTAATTCATTCAATAATCCCATAAAAAAACACAATGATAAAGCAACAGCAGAAGAATCTTTTTTGAAACCAACATCTTCTTCATCTTTTCCAGCAATCTGTTCTAAAGCTCTAGCTTTCATATAATCTTCATAACCTAATCTTAATTCGTCTGAATGTAAAACTTTATTACTAATCAATTCAGTTTTACCCCATTCAATCATACTTCCTGTTTTATTTGATATGATATTATTTCCAGAAGAAACTCCAATCCTAATATTAGGTCTGTTTGTGTTGTTAACAACATAATTTTTTAGGATAAACATTATAAACCAAAACATTTTTATAAATCTACCTGGTCCATTAATAACAATTTCCCACGAATCACCTATCTCATTTAATTTAAAAATATCATGCGGTTTATTATTACCTAATTTACACATAAGTTTATTTATACCTGATCGAAGTATATAATTATGTAATAATATCTGATCTTTCATATTGTTTTGATTGTCTCCCCAAAGATGTGTTGAATTTTTTAAATCTGTTACCATTATACAACTTCCATCATCAGTATTTTTTCCTTTTTTGTTAGTATAAATACCACAATTTTCATTATAATATTTTCCTTTGTCTGTAATACTTTCTATTTTAGAATGTATGTAAAAATCATATTCACCAATATTATACTGGTCATCATCAATACTTAATCTAATAGACCTTCTATCTTCCATTTATTAATATATAATATATTTATTTATCTAAAATTTGGATTGAAACTAGAACTTAGAATACTTTTATTCTCCTTTAATTTAGTCCAATCACCGACCTGTTGATATACAGGTTTGGGATCTAACATACATGTACCAGAACTATTCGCAGACATTCCAGGAATAAATTCATAACACCCAGTTTGACTACTCTGCCCACCCGCACCAGCTCTAATATTCTGGTATGCATGAAGTCCGTGAGCATTAGTATACTTATTTCCTTCAAGTCCAAAATCTTTATCACCAAATGATTCTGGTGCCGAAAGAACACAGTTATCACCACATGTATCTTTTATAGTAAAACTGTCTGAATAAAAAGATGAACTACAATTTTTAGATCCTGAAATATCAAATTGTTCTGAAATACCTGTTCCGCATTTACCATAATTATTTGTTTCATCTTTAATTAACATACCTATATTACCCTGAATTGGAAATGGTCCTTCCTCACGTTCTAGAGGTTGTGCATCTCCCACACTATGTGTCCAGTACATCAAACCTGGAGTCCATGGATTTGTGTTAGGACCTGCTATAATATTAGATTTTTGATTACTAAATGTGGGTTTTGCAAAATCTTTACTACTTGGGAATACATTGAATTTGTCGTCTGATGCGATCATAGTTATTATAATAAATATATATTTTTTTTAACGAAATTAACTCAACTAATGTGTACGATCGCTTTTCGCCAGTCTTCCAAAGGAAGGTCTATCTTTCCTTTAAAAATTATAAATAGTACAAAAAAGAACCCAAACACCATAACAAACGATGTTATATTGTCTAATATATTCATTATTATTACTTCACATTTTAAATTTATTTTATTTCAATTACGGTTTCTACTGAATAATGATCAGAATCAAACGGATTATTAAATTCTGGTTCTGTCATATTATAATTACTAAATATAGCATCTAAACTATTTATACAATTAAATCTAAATTTAGATTTTATTATATCTATTTCTTCTTCAGATCTAAAATTAAAGTCACCACCTATTATAATATTTTCTTTATTTACCAAACTTCTTAATTGTTTTAACTGATCTGTTCTAGTTTCAATATGTAATCCATCATTAGGCCAATGATTTACATATCCTGCTTGAGCATGTGTATTTAAAATAATTGATTCTTTACCATTATTGTCGACTATTGTACATTGTAATACCCCTTTCTTAGATACTGAATCTACACTTTTTTTGCTTAAAAATGGTATAAATTTATATTCTTTAATTCTTAGTTTACTAGATTTTACGGCTGTTACTAAACCTGAATCTCCCCACTGAACATCATAAAATTCTGGAAATGGTGATATAAGAACGTCATAACCTTCTTTATTTAATAAATTAGAAAAATTAGTTTTGTCCATGTTACTCATAGGACTGTAAAATGATTCCTGAATTAAAATAATATCAAAATTTTTTAAATATTTAACTAATTTGAGATAATTGTTGCTTTTTTCGGAAAATGGTAGAACATTAATATTATATGTTATAGTTTTAAAGCCGTTATTGAAATCCTTTATTTTTGGTTCGAATTTTAATAGTTCTATCTCTTTTATACATAAATTTTTACAATAGTATATAAATATTATAATAGATGAACTGAGAGCTATTATAGATAACTCTTTTCTTCCATAACTTCTATATTGATAAGAGTTATAAAGATATAATGCTAATATAGGTATATTAATAACAAAAAATGTTGGAATTCCCATTAATATACAATTCCACATATCTATAGACGGCAATGGTATAACCATTTGTATATAACATATATTATTATATAAATATTAAAACTAAATAAATCCCAAAGTCTATTACCTTTGGAATTAAATTAGTTTTTGGATTGGGATTATATCCCGTTTTTTAAGAATAGCCTCTATTCTCATTTTTCTTATAGAAATAAAGTGCTTTAACGCATCTTTTTCATCTTTATCATCGAATACTCTTCTATCTATGCTTAATTCACGAATATTATCCAAAGTTTTAAATTATCAGGAAATTGATAACTTGGACGTACCATTCTAAAACCGCTCTTCGGAACTCATTTTATTAGTCCTTTTCTTTATTAGTCCTTTTCTATCTTTTTATCAATTCGATGCTTAATTTAAGCAATCATTTTCATCTTTATAACAGGTTGATGAACATAAGATTCGAATACAAAGTCAGTTAATTTATAATCCCTAATTGGTGTATTCATTTCATTTTTTATGAATAACACTGGTTCTTTACCAGGTTTTCTACGAATTTGTTCAATAGCTCCTTCCAAATGAGAAGAATATATATGAACATCACCAAACGTAATTTTTAAAACACCAGGGTGTAAATTACATTGTCTTGCAACCATTAGGATTAGCAAAGAGTAACTCAGTACATTATAGGGAACACCGAGCATTAAATCTGCACTTCGTTGATATAGTTGACCGTCTAAGTATTTACCACCTCGAACATAGAATTGAAACACACAGTGGCAAGGCGCCAAAACCATTTTATTCAAATTAAATGGATCTAATGCAGTAAATATAATACGACGAGACATTGGATCAGTTTTGATAAGATTAATACAATCATCAATTTGATTAATTCCTTGATCTTTGTAATCTTGGTCACATCCCTTATAATCTGCTCCAAAATGATTCCATTGAAATCCATACATTGGTCCCATATCTCCTTCAGAATAATCTAAATTCCTTGATTTTAAAAATTCTTTCGATGTATTACCTTTCCAAATATTAATTCCCTTATTTTCAAGTTTTTTAGAATCTGTTTCCCCGTTAAGGAAGAATATTAGTTCCTCAAACACATTTTTAAAGCTTATATACTTTGTTGTGAATCGCGGAATACTATAACTAAAAGTATTATCTTTTTCAAGACTATTTATTTTAAATTCTAAATGTTCTCCAAATAGACTATATACTTTTGCATTTCGAGTTTCACGCAATTCGCCAGAATCCAACACCTTTGCAACTAATTTGATATAATCTTGTTCCCCACTCATTTTATTTAATATTATATATGTTATTTATTTAAATCATTTTAAATCAATTTTAAATAAAAATATTTTATATAATTAATATGGCTTTCTTACCATCTAGAAATTATAAATGCAAGATTGATATACCAGATAGTTATTCAGCAGAGGAAGTAGCATCAACTGTTTTGTCCAAATGCCCTAGAAATATACGTAATATAAAATTAATAGAATTAATAGGAAAAGGTTCATTTGGTACAGTACATAAAGCTGAAGGAACAATTAATAACAAAAATTACATTTTTGCAGTGAAAATTATAAAGAATGCGAAAATAGCCAAAATGACAAAGGAAATTGAATATAGTTACTATATGTCAGAAAAAGGTATTGGTCCTAAAATATACGATGCTTTCTTTTATGAAGATTTATATGAAGATCCATATGATCCCGATAAAGACTATTATGAAGAAGGTGAAGAAGATGAAGAAGATAAAGAAGAAGGTAATTTTATCCAAATAATTATCATGGAAGTTATGGATATGGATTGTGAAGACGCTTTATTAAATCCAAAGTTTGATATTAAACGTAAACAGAGTATAGTTAAACAGATGTTAAGACTTGTTCATTACCAAATATTTGAACTTGGTCTTATTTGTATAGATATGAAACCAACTAATTTTGTATATAGAATAAAAGACAACATAGTTAAAATAATTGATTTTGGGGAAGATTTTTGTGGATCTAACAACAAAGATCAATTCAATAATAAAGAATTAGGAACAATATACAGTGCGATAGTTTTAATGTTGTATGTTATTTGTGCTGAGTTGGAAGTACCAGGTTCTGTATTAAATATTTTTAGACAAAGTCATTATTTCCCCAAATCATTTAGATCACAAACAAATATGTCTATAATATTAAATAGTTTAAGTAACTTAAATAAGGTATTTTCGTGGTATGTTTTTCATTATAGTAAAAAAATCGTTTACTCTCAAGAAACGATACAAGATATAGTTAATTTAGTTAATTTAGATATCTACAAAAATATCAAAAATAGCGAAAGAAAAAATAAAAGAAAAAGAAATAACGTAAGTAGCGTAAGTAGAGTAAGTAGTAAAATTGTTGGATTTAAGATTGGAGATATTGTGTTTACAAATACATCTATTAATAATACTATGAAGGAAGTCAAGGCAATAGTTGTTGACAAACAATTAGAAGAAGACTGTTACGGAGACCAATCTTTTGTTTACGGCTTGGAGTATGACGGATATTTGTTAGACGGAGTGCAAGATTATCAATTATGGAGTAAGCGCAGATCAACTAGAAAGTAAATAATAGAAAGTAAATAATAGAAAGTAAATAATAGAAAGTA
>JQIA01001451.1_pt1 | contig 12734 bp, 11 predicted proteins | sample 811431 | NCBI WGS metagenome assembly JQIA01 (sample SAMN02998118, study PRJNA258478) | marine sediment metagenome | biome: marine; feature: seafloor; material: sediment; isolation source: oil-polluted sediment collected from 3 locations (0.5 km, 0.7 km and 0.9 km)... | place: USA: Gulf of Mexico ... | reverse complement strand
AAAGACAAAGACAAACTAACAGAAGAGTTGGTTGAACTGGGCGCGCAAACAGCCAATAAATATGGTTGGAATGACACTTATACATTTACCAAATGGATGGCTGAGCAGCTCCTGTTTCATCGTTTAAAAGGGAGAACATTAACAGTTCTGCGTCCTTCTATTATTGAAAGCACCTATTTAGAACCTGTTGGAGGCTGGATTGAAGGGGTGAAAGTAGCGGATGCAATGATCATGGCTTACGCGCGACAAAAGGTCAGCTTCTTCCCTGGTCGCAAAGATAGCTTAATGGATATCATACCCGCCGATTTTGTATCAAATGGCATTCTTTATAGTATGGCGAAATCATTTAAAGACCCTGGTACTAGTCGTATATACCAATGTTGTAGCGGAGGCGCCAATCCAATAACGGTTCAGCAGTTAATCGATTATGTTGTAGAAGAGGGGACGGAAAATTACGATAAATACGATCGATTGTTTTATGCAAAGCCGACAAAGCCATTCAGTATTATGAATAAATCGTTGTTCCAGGCAATTATTGGTGTTGTTGCTTTTCAGATAAGCTCGCTACATAAAGCTAAGAAATTATTTGGATTAAAGTCTTCAAGCAAAGCAATGGATGATATTCAAACCGTTAAAGCGTTGTCTAAAATTTATGCTTTTTATGGTGATATGAATGTCATTTACAATAACAATAAGTTGCTGGCTTTAACTGAAGAGTTTGGTGAGGTTGATAAAACGTTATTCCCTTTAAATGCATCATTAATAAATTGGAAACATTATATTCGTGATGTGCATTTTGCAGGGCTTCAAAAGTATGCGCTAGAGGATCGAAAGGTTATTCAAATGAGGCGCCAAAAGTTAAAGGAAAACACAGATTCAGTAGCAAATGCTTAATGACCCAATAAATGGAGTGCGGTGGCGAAGAGGCATGACTTCGTTAATTACTTAAAGGCAGCCTAAACTTATTATCTATAAGGAGAGGTTACCGTTTATTAAATTTTTCTGTGTATTTATTGAACAGATTGTATTTTGTACTATACTTAACATAGCGGGATAGCACTTAGACACGATGATAAGTGTCTGTAGCGACAAGGGTTGTTTCGTTGGGGCATGCAGATACATGCTTCGTTAGGAAAAGGGTCATCTTCTTAAGGTGGCCTTTTTTTATGTGAAATTAAAAAACTCTGAGATCTAAATTTTTTGTTTTGGTTATATCATCGACTGTTTTTGTTTTCCTGGAAGGCTCTATTCCGCCTGGATGTATTGAATAGATTTTTTAATCATAAGTGTTCTTTGCCCTTTGCTGGCAGTAGGCTTACGATTACAAGGTTAAGAATCTATAAAGGAGGTGTTTGTTATGTCTATGGCTCCGAGAATTGAAGCTCACTTGGGAAGGGTGGGTATTAACTATAGTGTGGTACATCACTCTCATTCAAGTACAAGTCTTCAAAGTGCCCGAATGGCACATGTTCCTGCTTCACAGGTTGCAAAAGCCGTAATGACTCATGACGGAGATAACTATCGACTTTGTGTGATCCCTTCAACCCACCGTTTGGTGCTGTCGTGGCTAAATAAACATATGGGTGGTCATTATCGTCTTGCCACAGAAGATGAGTTAGAAGGTTTGTTTGATGATTGCGAAGTTGGCGCAGTACCTGCGTTAGGACAAGTGTATGGTTTACCTGTTATTTGGGATCAAAGTTTAGCCAACATGAAAGAGATTTATTTTGAAAGCGGTGATCATGAAAATCTGATTCATCTGGATCAAGGTGCTTTTATGGAGCTAATGGGATTACAGGAACACGTTGTTATTAGTTGTTTAACTGAGGTTTACGATCACGATGCAGAGTTAGTGCATTGATTGATATTTAATAACCCGTTAACTCAACATATCCTAATCCCTGATGGCTGCCTTCGACGTTAACTGCGCCTTCCCAGTAGTTAACCGACAAACGCATTTCCTGGTCTGCCACTTTGGGGGTTAGGGTGACTTTTATCTGGTGCTCTGGTAATTCAAACAACCACTTAGCGGGGTATCGTTTACCATTGGGGCTAACCCAGTGTGACAACTCCGTCAGCACAATGTTTGATGCATCAACCGATAGTTTATTCCCCTTTGGGTCGACGAGGGTTATAGATTGTGTCGCACTTTCTTTGTGGGTACTTCTGATTCGAAAGTACATGAGGTCGTAGCCATTATCAAGTTGTAGTGAAAACCAGTCCCACCCTTGCTGATGTCTGTTTAGCGCACTGGTGCTCCACTCGTGGTCAAACCAGGAACGTCCTTCTACTGATGTTTTAGTGTCATCCCAGTTCACGCTCCCTGTAGTGTCTAGACGAGTGTAAGAGTAGTAATAAGACGCATTACCAGGCTCAAAACCTTTCTTACTTAAGCCTTCCTTACCTTGTAGAGTGAACGTTTTCTTTGGGGTTAATATTAAATCCAGACTGATTTTATGAGTGTTATCTGTTGCCATAAGCCTTAATGGGAATAGGTTGTCTGGCTGCACAGATTGCAATCGCCAGTTTTCAATCCAGAGGCTTAGAGGCTTTAATGAAGTGCCTGCTAAGCCCGGTCCCTTACGGCTGAATTTTTCAGCGGCCCTGTGTGAGTTTTGTTCTATATTAGTAATTGCGAAATGTGCCATATACAGTTGTGGTGTGCTCCAAGGGTTTGCCTTAATTTGAGGTGTTGCCACGGCTTGTCTAAATAAGGTGAACTGATAGCCGAATGTCTTTTGGGGGAATTGAGTATCGTTTAAGTGGCCAGTGAAATACCACCATTCACTACGAAAATCCGGGTGAGCGAGATGGTCTTGGGGGAAGTTGAATGTTTTAGGACTAAGTGCTTTTTGAAAGGCATTATCATTAGAAACTGATGCCCGGCTTAATAGATCAGTGAGTTCAAAAAAACTGGGTTTTATCTCTCGTGTTGTCGGTTGACTTGTGATAAAGGAAAATACCCAATAGAAGATAATGACTAAGCAAATAGTAATCAGTAATGTAATTAACAAATTGCTTTTATTATTCATATATCATAACCAAACTCTTATTCTACGACGTGGGAGTATTTCGTTTACTCGTTGAGCGCGTGAGCTTCCATGCTGGATAAAAACTAGCCAGTAGTGAGGCGGCTAGTGCTAGCAGCAAGGCTTGCCATAGTATATTACTAGAGACATGCAACGGAATGCTCCACCCGAAAGCACGAAAATTAATTACTTCTGTTAGTAACCAAGCAAGCGCAGCGCCTACGGGAACCGCTAGCAGCCCCGTTAATGCACCGAGTAGCAATGCTTGTAATAGCAACAGTGTTATTAGTTCTCGACGGTTAAAACCAAGTGCATTGAGTACTCGTAACTCACTCTGACGCTCTAACTGAATGGCCATAAATGCGCTTAACACACCGCTAAAAGCCACAATAATGGCAAGTAGTCTCAATACATCGGTAATCGTGAAGGTTCTTTCAAATATTTCTAATGATAATACCAATATCTCACGGGCACTGATAATACGTAGATTTAATGAGTGGCCCCAACGTTTCTGTATCTGATCTATTAGTGCCGGTTGATTATTAGGATCACTCAGATAAACGCCAATTTGGCTAATGGGCACGGTAGGCCAATGGGTTTCAAAAGCATCATTCGCAAGCAGTGCTCTACCACTATCACTGCCGTAGTCAAAATAGATACCGGCCACCTTAAATGAGGTTGACTGTTGCCCGGTTTTGAAGTGAATGGCCTCATTGAGGGCGATATTAAGATGATTTGCGAGTGACTCACTGATGATCAGCCACCCAGGCGAGCGCCACTTCTGCCATATAACAGCGGGGTTACCTGAAAGAAACTGATAAGCCGGCTCTCCTTCAGTAGGAATGTTAGCCCCTATAATACTGACTTTTCGCTCTATCATTTGCTTAGATAGTGTTTGCTTAGATAATGCCTGCTTAGAGACCCATGTTTTAACATAACGAAAAGATGATAAGGATATGACCTCAGATTGATTACGAAGCTCATTCATTAAGGTCGCAGGTAGTTTACGCACTTCCCCTCGCGTTTCATAAACCCTGGAAATATAGAGGTCTGCATTAAGTCGCTGGCTTAACCAGCCCTCCAGTGACATTCGAAAACTGCTAATCATCACATTCATTCCAACTGCGGTGGCAATTGCCACCATTAAGGCCATTGAAGCCATCCCTGTGCGGCTTAAATTTCGATAGGTGTCTCGAATAGCCATCGTCAATAGTGGATAGGCTTCTGCACCTCCCCATTTATGTAGAAGTTGCCCCAATGCCTGGCAACTGGCTAATATAAAGCGTGGCGTAATTAATGCCGCTGCTAATAGCCAACAGGCTATCGCTAGATATCCTCCCAGCAGCCCACCTCCATTCCAACTAGAAAATACAGCGGCTGAAATGATCAGGATACATGAGGTTTGCAACTGTACTCTATGAGTCTTTTTGGCTGAGATTTCCTGTTCTACGCGTTGCTGGGTTCTTATGGCAGGTGCATTAGCGGCTCTTCGGTAGGGGAGCCAGCAAGCGAAGAGACAACCCATAATACCTACTGAAAGGGCTTTGGCTATTGATATGGGAGAAATCCACAGATGGTGGATTGCTGTAGTAACATAAAGATCTGAAAGGGTCTGGGTTACCAGGCTCATTAATAAATGAGCCAAGGCTACCCCCACTAGCACACCGAGCAGGGTGCCCAATACACTAAATAAAGCATATTCCATTAACAGATAGTTGCGAATGTGGGAGGCTGATAACCCCAGAATGCGAAATTGAGCCAGCATTGGCGCGCGTTGCAAGAGTGAAAATGAAACCGTGTTATAAATCAGGAACAGCCCCACTGCTAACGCGAGTAAACTGAGCATACTAAGATTTAGCTGAAATGCCCTAGTTAACTGTTCTGATGCCTTTTGCTGCTCAGAAGGCGTTTCTATCCAGACCTTGGGTGGTAACCAGTTGCGAATGGCCTGCAGCTGCTGTTCATCTGCAATAACAAGATTGATGTAACTGAGCTTTTCTGTGAGTCCAGCTAGTTTCTGGGCCAAGCCGATATCAGCAACAATTAATTGCTGAAATCTAGGGTCATCGGTTGCGCCCGTTTCGGAGGTGCCTATTAATGACAATACATGTAACTGAATGGTGCCATGATTCGTTAGCACACTGAATTGATCACCTGCTTTTAGCTTAAGTTTCTCTGCAGAGGCGTGATCTAATACAATGCTATTCTCTGAGAGCATAAATGAGCTGAGACGGGTATTTGAATCATCCCAAAACTGGCCGAGATTAGCTCGAAAGCGAGCTTCTACTATAGGGTCAATACCGATTACCTGAAACAGTATTCCTCGGTCTACGTTGTCCTTGGCATAGCTGTTGATTACCGGCGCTGCAATAACGTCAAAACGTTTTTTTAAGTCGACATAGAGTACTTCAGGGAGTGATGTTTCTCCTACAATGCGATGAGTTGCTTTTCCCTGAATGCGTTCATTGGCGAGTCTAAAATTAGTTTGTGCACTTTCATTAACAAGATCAATCGCTACGATTACTGCAACGCCTAGCATTATGCCAAATAGCAGTAATACGATTTGCCAGCGGTGTTGCTGATAATATCGCCTATTGGCCTTTATCAGATAGTGATACATAAGTTAAATGGCCGCACTGTGGGCGTTAAACTGAACTAGTGATCCCTGTTGTAACGTGAGAACTCTGTCAGCGAGAGGAATAAGGCCGTGATTATGGGTGGCGAGTAACAGCGTTTGCCCATGCTCATGCGCCTGTGAAAACAGCAACTTAATAACCTCAGTTGCTGTTTTGTTATCTAGGCTGCCAGTGGGTTCATCTGCTAGTAAGAGGGTAGGTTGATGAACTAGCGCACGACAGATGGCTACCCTTTGTTGTTCGCCTCCCGACAGCTGTTCTGGAAACTTATGCAGACAATGAGCTAAGCCCACGCTACTTAGTAATTCATCAGCTAAATGTGCTTCTTTAAGTTGCTGATTCAGTTGTAAGGGGAGCCGAACGTTTTCGATAACAGTGAGGGTGGGGATAAGGTTAAAAAACTGAAAGATAAAACCAATATGACGTCTTCTAAAAGCCGTTCGTTGTTGTTCGTTCATATCACAGAGATTCATGTCGCATGAACGCTCGGCTTGGAAAATAATCTCACCTTCTTCTGTAGTATCCAAACCGGCAATCAGGTTTAATAGTGTGGACTTTCCAGACCCACTTTGTCCTAAAATAATGACTGTTTCACCTTTCTCCACAGAGAGGTTCAAATCTTTAAATACCATTTGAGACGTATTACCAGATAGGAAAGACTTATAAAGATGCCTAATCTTGAGAAGGTTTTGCGTGTTTGAGCTATTCATATCAATGAGGATAGCTCAGGTTGGCCCCCTACGTCAGGATAGTTGTCGTCCTGTGTGACAACTATCCTGACGTAGGGGGAGGCGCTATTTTCTACAAAGTAATACACCACATTCAACATGATGGGTATAAGGGAACTGATCAAACAGCGCGAAGCGTTTTATCTCATGGGTCTGAGTCAGTACTTTTAAGTTGTTACTGAGTGTCTCAGGGTTACATGAAATATAAATAATGTTGTTGTACTTCTGCACTTGTTTTACTGACTCATCATCCAAGCCTGCACGGGGTGGGTCAACTAATACGCTATCAAACTGATAGTCAGAGAGCTCTATCTCTTTCAGTCGTCGAAACGCTCGCTCTCCCTGTAGTGCCTGAACAAACTCTTCACTGGATAGACGGGCAATAATCAGATTGTTGATGCCGTTTTCCTGAATATTGTATTGCGCGGCATTAACGGATGTTTTAGAAATTTCTGTGGCTAATATTTTGCGATAGTGCCCTGCAAGGGCGACCGAAAAATTGCCATTACCACAATATAACTCTACTAGGTCTGAGTGCTTGTTTGGGTTGATGATATCTGAGCAAGATTGTGCCCACGTTAGCATGGCTTGGTTCATTTCACCGTTAGGTTGAGTGAAACCACCTTCTATCTGTTTGTATTTATAGTTCTTGTTATCAACGGTGAGTTCTTCAATCACGAAGTCTCGATCAAGTACTACTTTTTGTTTTCGTGCACGACCAATAACAGATACGCCCAGTTTTGTTTGTAATGCCAGGGCAATTTCTTTCCATTCATCATCAAGTTGACGATGGTAAATTAAGGTAATTAATGCATCGCCACTGAGGGTAGTTAAAAACTCGGCTTGAAATAAACGATGTTTAAGCGCTGGAGTAGTGTTGATTTCTTGCAATAGCTCAGGCATTAAGCGGTTGATTAATTCTGAGGCAATAGGAAAGTCTATCACTTCATAAATATTCTTTTTATTGCCTTTTTCGGTCATCGCATAATGGCAGCGGTCATCTGTATGCCAGATACGAAACTCTGCGCGTAAACGGTAATGACTAGGTTTACTGGCAAATACCTCTAATTCAGGAACGGTGAATTCAGCAAAGGTCTGTTTAATTTGCTCCGTTTTGCTGTTGAGCTGAACAGGATATTGGCTAGTATCTATAGTATTCATTTGGCAGAGGCTTGTAAGGTAGGTAAAGTGAAATGGATCAAATAGGCTGAGGATTATACGTTAATCTGTTTATCTTAAGTTAAATTTATTTTCTAAGTCTGAAACAAACGCTTTTTCTTGTTTTAAAAATTGATTGAACTCAGAAATAATATCTGGATGTTTGATTGATGATAAACGATAACTATCGGAGGAATGGGGTAACTTAGCATTAAATACCAGTGCATCTGCGTTATACCCAAGTTTTTTTAGTTGGTATTTAGCCACCTCAATATTGCTATATATACCATCAATTCGAATATTAATAATCTTATTTAATAGATGTTCGTAGCTAGGGCTTTCTTCGATTTTAATGTTGTTGGCAGTCTGTAACGACAGGTAGTCCCAAGGGGTAAATCCCAAAATTGTTCCTAAAACCTTTAGCTGATCAAGCGGTTTGTCTTTGTCGTCAGGCCTTACCATTACACCATCAATATAATTGCCAGCAGGCTGACTGTAGAAAATTGTATGCTTCTTTTTACTGTCGAGTTTCCAGTTGGCATGGTCTGGGTATTTAAAATCGAGTTCTTGGTTAAGGTATTTTAAATACAAACGGTTAACTGGATAGGCTTTATATTTAAATTCATAACCTTTTCTTTGTGCGAATGCATCTAGAAGGGCTCTGCCATAGCCACCAAACTGATCATTTTCATAGCTATAAGCAGGGTAATAAACGATATCTTCTACGCCAATAGTGTAGGTCTGAGCATTGCAAATATTGCATACTAATAAGCAAAAGGACGCTAATGATAAGCGAGTAAGAGCAATCATCAATTATTCTCAAGGAGTTTTCGTGCAAGAGTCTCGTATTAACAAAATATAGGTTATAAACGCCATGTCGACAAGAATGTTACACGCACGAATTTTAGATGGATCATTATGTTCGTATAAATTGATCAACTAAGGCTTGCTGGCGACTTGCCTCGGATTTGAATGTGTCGGTACATTCCATTGCATTTCCTGTATGCAAAACAGTAGTAGAAGCTAATTCACTAATATTCATTACGTTTTCACTTATACTATTGGCTGCTTCGCTTTGTTGTTCGCTGGCACAAGAAATCTGGATATTCATATCAGTTATTTGGTTAACCGCATTTGAAATGCCGCTAAGCATTAAACCTGCTTGAGTGACTTTATCTACGCACTGTTGTGACAATACATTACTTTCTTCGATTTTTTTGACCGTTTCATGTGTGCCACTTTGTATGCTGGCTACCATTGTTTCTATGTCTGTAGCTGAATCCCGTGTTCTGAAAGCCAGTGATCTAACTTCATCAGCAACCACAGAAAAACCTCGACCATGTTCTCCTGCCCTGGCGGCTTCTATCGCAGCATTTAGAGAGAGTAAATTGGTTTGGTCTGCTACTGATTTAATGACGTCTAATACTTCACCAATACTACTGCTCTGTGATTCAAGGTTAGCGATAGTGGACCGTGTAACTTCAAGCTTTTCAGCGAGTTCTCTAATGGTATCTGTGGTTTCATTAATCATCGTTAAACCGGATGAAATATTGTTATCGGTTTCTTGAATAGACTGTGATGCTTGTCGGGTGTTATGAGTTACTTCTTGAAAGCTGGCAGACATTTCTTCCATTGCGGCAGCCACCATTTCAACCTGTTGTTGTTGATGTTGTGCAACAGAGTCTGTGTTTTGAATAGTCTCGACAGACAGTGATGCTGTTTTGGCAATTTGCTGACTGGAATCTTTAACTCGGCCAACTACTGCCCTGAGTTCACTTCCTTGCATGTGTATTGCTGTATCTAGCTGGCTGATTTCGTCAGTATGTCCTGTGTAGATGTAATTCATTAATGGGTTGTTAACAAAGTTTTGGTTTGACTTAATGAGTTGATTAAAGCGCTTGAACTGAAACCTGTTGATGATAAATGATAATGCAATTGAAGCCACAAAGGCCCCAGTGAAGAGTGTTTTTTCTGACGTTAGCATTCCTGCTAATATCATTGGAAGGAAAGCCACAAAGTTACCTACCAATACTATTTGACCGAAGCTAAGGAGAGGGGGGCGGCTAACCTTTTTAGGTAGTTTACCTTTGTTAATCATTTTGTAGGTTTCTTCTGCACGATCAACTCTATCTCTGGTCGGTATAAAACGAACAGATTGATATTCAGTAGTTTTGCCTTTTTCTTTAATGGGTGTAACAAAAGCATCAACCCAATAGTGATCGCCATTCTTACAACGGTTTTTTACAATACCCATCCAGGGTTTATCTTGTTTTATAGTTGCCCACAGATCATCAAAGGCCGCGGGTGGCATATCAGGATGACGAACTACGTTATGATTTTTCCCTTCCAGTTCTTTCGCGTCAAAACCTGAAATTTCCTGAAAATCACTGTTTGTATAAGTGGTTGTTCCTTTTAAATTTGTTGTTGAGAGGATATTTAGAGTAGGGCTGAATGTTGTTTCTTTACCGCTGACAGGGAGGTTCTTCTTCATAAAGGCTCACAATGCTATTTCTATTAATGCGCGTAAAAAATGCCGTAAGTCCTTTTCATCAGCTATTAGTTTTATTGTTAATTTGCCAGTTATTTTAATGTTGTTTTGTTAATGATTCTGGATATAGATCAAAAAACAATAAACATATGTCAAAATGTAGATAATAATATCAACTGAGAATCAAGGATATGTAGACCTGAAAGAAGCTGCAGGGTCTGCAGCATAGCGTCATTTTAGGAAAGTTAATTACCTAACAAATGGAGTCGGCTTTTCTATTTCATAAATAGCATCATTAATGGTTTCTAATCTATCTTCTAAAACAGATTGAGCATCACGTAGGCCTTGATTGTAAAAAAATGAGCCAAGTTCTTTAGAGAAAAAATCTAATAAAAAATCAGCATCAAATTGCCCCAGGTCGTAATCTAGTTCACCTTGGAAGTAAGTTTGAATTTTATCAATTAGAATGTCTTTTTCTTGTTTCGAAAATTTAATTTCAGCCATTTTTTTACCGTTTATAAGGTGAGAGTTAATGCTACTTCTATTTAGCGGGAATCAGTAACTCTTTCAGATCTAGTTTTTCAGGTCGGTAACTATTTACCTTATTCTCTTCAGGATACCCTAAGGCCAAGCCACAAACGAGTTTGTACTCTTTGGGTATCTTAAAGTGCTTATCAATAGGAGAGCGCCAAATACCTAAAGCACCTTGAGGGCAGGTACCTAATCCTTTATTGGTTGCTGCAAGCATGAGAGATTGCAGCATTATGCCTGCATCTAGCAATGCCGTATGCTTCATTCCTGGATGAATAAACACAAAAATGGCCACGGGGGCATCAAAGAATGTGAAGTTGCGAGCCATTTGCTCATCGCGCGCTTTTTTATCTTTACGCTGAATACCTAGTACTTCATATAAGCCCATGCCGGTTGCAACGCGCCTTTCTTGAAATATAGAAGGGTACTTCCCCATAATCGGCTTAAAATCCCCATCGGGTAAGGCATTGCTGGTAATGGCCGAGATGATTTTTAATGGTAACGGCTGTTTTTGGATTTTATGAGACTTTTGATAATTAGATAACAGAGCATTACCTAGTTTTTTGCATGTTTCTCCCGTTGCTACAGCCAACTTATAAGGTTGTGTGTTTGAGCTGGAGGGAGACTCTAAAGCTTCACGCAAAATTTCATCAATAATGCTTTGTTTTACTTCTTTGTCAGAGAATGCTCTGATGCTTCTTCGACTTTTTAGTACGTCTATAAAATCCATAAACCAGTCTCAAATATTATTTTTAAATGTGTTGAATATATTAATGCATTGGGAGCGTTTCATTAAGTGCTTCTTTTTCTGCATAACAAATGGCTTCGCTTTGCGTATTAAAACTTTTCTGTAAATACCGGTTATTACCTGCCTTGTCTTGATACTCTATATACAAGAAACACTTATTATTCGTTTTGATAGAGCCCGGTGCAAGCCAAAGGCGGATAAAACATTGTTGCTGACTATGCTGACAAATAACCATTTCACCCTTAGACAGGCTCAATGAAATGTCAGAAAGTAGGTGTTCCTGGTTTTTTAGTTGTGAGTCATTCTGTTGTGAATAGCTGCTTTGTGAACAGTTGTATAAGGTAACTTCTTCGAACATGATTTTCTCCAATGAGCTTTTAAGCTTGCATCAGAGAGCAGAAGGGGAGAGCGCCTGCTTAGTTGCCACAATAAATTTCATTGCGACCACATCTTCAGAGATATTTACCTCTGAGCACCACCTTGCCCAGGGGGCAGGTTGGCGAGGACATTGTCCTGCTCTTGATGAATTTTTCAGCTTAAATAGTAATCAACTTTCTATCCTAAAGCAATCCTTTGCTTTCATTGACGGTAATCAATATAACTACTTAGATATGAGTATAAGTTTGTAGGTATAGTATTTTATATTTGATGAGGTGATTTATGTATGTAGATTCAGTGGTGTTGGCAGGTGTTGGTACTGTGGTGTTGATGCTCGCGCTAATGGGTGGGATGGGTTACGCCTTTGTTAAAGAAGCTCAAAAAAGAAGTAAAATGATTGAAGATAAAAAATCATAAACATTTTATTTGAGTTTTAGCGCTGTAAATAATTACATGCTTGTATCGATAGATATAGAATAGACTTTTCTATATCTTAGAACAGGACGCTATCGATGCGACGTAATGCACACCAAAACTCTATTTCTAGCCAAGTTAGCATATTAATACTGTGTTTGATCACCGCATCAAGCGCTTGGGCATTCGGTTTTTTAATTAACGAATCTCAGGTTAATAATATGCTGGCTTTGACGTTTCCCTATGAGGCGAGTATAGGGAGTAATGCTATTAGTTTGAGTAACCCTCAGCCTCATTTTTACGAAACCTCTCAGGAAATTGGTATTACCCTGAATGTATCACTCAAAGACCAAACGACCGGACAGGTAGTAAAGGCCAAAACAACCGTTCGTGGTGGTATTCATTTTGATAACCAACAGCAACAACTGCAATTAATTAAACCGAGAATAGATAGCCTTGATTGGGTGGATAAATCTGCTGTAGGTAATCAAAACTTAATTGATCAGGTATCCCAGTTTGTAGGTCAGGACTTACCTCTTATCGTGTTGCTAGATGTTAAGCAGTTAACGGGTAATGCTTTTTCCCCAACGCTCAGCAGTATAAAGATAAAAGATCAGGGTATAG
>JQIA01001449.1_pt1 | contig 12736 bp, 7 predicted proteins | sample 811431 | NCBI WGS metagenome assembly JQIA01 (sample SAMN02998118, study PRJNA258478) | marine sediment metagenome | biome: marine; feature: seafloor; material: sediment; isolation source: oil-polluted sediment collected from 3 locations (0.5 km, 0.7 km and 0.9 km)... | place: USA: Gulf of Mexico ... | reverse complement strand
GGTAATCGTTATCGAAAGGAATACAATAGTCTTAGAGATATGTGGAGCCAGTTTTTCTTTGATAATGCCGATGTGCTGGGTGGTGCTATTGAAAAACATCAGTCGGATATGGTGGTTGATGCGTTGTTTGGCATGATTGATTCGTTATTGCTTGGTTATATTGAGAAGCGTTATTCAGATAAAGATGCGATGGTTGAGATGTTGGCATCGTTTACGCTTCATCAGTTAGGGTTGTTAAGTAACGATAAAATGTAAAACGAATAAGACATAAAAAAACCGCCTTAATTGGCGGTTTTTTTATGTCTGCAATATGCGATAACAGAAGCTAACTAAGGTAAGTAACTCTTACCCATCAAATAGCTATCAACTTCACGAGCAGCACGGCGACCTTCATCAATTGCCCAAACAATCAGACTCTGACCACGACGACCGTCACCTGCAGCAAAAATACCAGGTTTGCTAGTAGCAAACTTATCGTAATCTGCCTTTATGTTGGAGCGTGGGTCTTTTTCTAAACCAAACTGGTCGACAAGACCTCCTTCTGGCCCCATAAAACCCATTGCTAGTAATACGATATCGGCAGGGTGTGCCTTCTCGCTGCCAGCAACTTCTTTAGGAATCATTTGGCCTTCAGGCGTACGTTCCCATTCAACTTCAACCGTATGAACTGCTTTTACGTTGCCGTTACCATCACTTTCAATTTTCTTGGTCATTACCAGGTATTGACGTGGATCGTCGCCCTGGATAGCAATAGACTCCTGCTGGCCGTAATCAACTAGCAGACGTTTAGGCCATTGAGGCCAAGGGTTATTTGCTTGGCGTGACTCAGGAGGACGAGGCATGATTTCTAGCTGAACAACACTGTCACACTGATGACGTAATGATGTACCGACACAATCTGTACCCGTATCACCACCGCCAATAACAACCACGTTCTTACCTTTGGCGTTAATGAATTGGCCGTCTTCGTGTTTACTGTCAAGCAAGCTCTTTGTGTTTGCTTTCAAGAATTCCATAGCGAAATGAATGCCATTTAGTTCTCGACCTTCGGTTGGCAAATCGCGAGGTACGGTAGCACCAACACAAAGAACCACGGCATCAAAATCTTGTTCGATTTTCTCTGCAGAGATGTCTTTACCAACTTCGGTATTAGTAACAAATACAATGCCTTCTTCTGCAAGGATATCAACACGACGTTGAACGATTTCCTTTTGCAGTTTCATGTTCGGAATACCGTACATTAACAGGCCGCCAATACGATCGGCGCGTTCGTATACTGTTACTAGGTGTCCTGCTTTATTAAGCTGGGCAGCGGCCGCTAAGCCAGAGGGGCCTGATCCAATAACGGCAACCGTTTTACCTGTTCGCTTTGTAGGCGGTGTGGCAACAACCCAGCCTTCTTTAAATGCGCGATCAATAATTTCTACTTCATGTAGCTTGATTGTTACTGGGTCTGAATTAATGCCTAATACACAAGCGCCTTCACAGGGAGCGGGGCAAACACGACCTGTAAACTCAGGGAAGTTATTGGTTTTGTGTAATAGTTTGATCGCTTCTTTCCAACGGCCTTTGTAAATCAAGTCATTCCATTCTGGAATAACGTTGTTTACTGGGCAGCCAGCAACGGCTGGAGCGTATTCTGACTTTGCAGATTGACAAAAAGGTACGCCACAATCCATGCATCGAGAGGCTTGCTTCTCAATATCAGCAGTGTCCATGTGTTCATGTACTTCTTGCCAATCGATCAAGCGTGCTGATGGGTCTCGGTCTTCTGGCAAGGCTCTTTTTACGTGTAAAAATCCTGTAGGATTTCCCATTTTTTTATCTCCTATTCAGCTTAAGCTTTCTGCGCAGCCAGGTTGTTAAGGTGCATATCGAAAGCTTCGACCGCTATATCATACTCAGACTCAAATTTGCCGGTTTCGCGTGCTTGTTCCATGTATCCCTGCATTTTCTTGAAATCTACAGGCATAACTTTCACAAAGCGCTTAACTGCGCTATCCCAATCAGCAAGCAGCTCTTCAGCAACATCAGAGTTAGTGTTCTCTTTGTGCTCAGTAATAAGCGCTTTAAGTTCTTCAATTTCTTTGGCGTTCTCTAGTGTTTCTAGTTCAACCATTTCCATGTTGCACTTGCTGGCAAAATCTTGGTTGTTATCCAGTACATAAGCAACACCGCCAGACATGCCTGCAGCAAAGTTACGGCCTGTTGCACCAAGGATAACTGCTTTACCGCCAGTCATATATTCACAACCGTGATCACCAACGCCTTCAACAACTGCAGTGGCACCCGAGTTACGAACACAGAAACGTTCGCCTGCAATACCGCGGATAAATGCTTTACCGCCCGTCGCTCCAAAGAAAGCAACGTTACCAATCAATATGTTGTCACGAGCAGCGAACTTAGCTTCTTTCGCAGGGTAGACAACAAGGTTGGCTCCCGATAAACCTTTACCGAAGTAATCGTTAGCATCACCTTCAAGTTCAAAGCGAAGGCCTTTGGCAGAGAAACAACCGAAGCTTTGTCCTGCTGAACCATTAAACTTAACCTTGATGGTATCTGTTGGTAAGCCTTCTGCTTCATACTTCTTAGAAATCTCATTTGATAACATCGCGCCAATAGTTCGGTCGGTGTTGATCACGGAGTATTCTAAGTTTACAGGGGTTTTGTTTTCGATAGCGTCTTTTGCGTCTTCCATCATCTTGCGATCCACAATCTCGTGAATCAGATGTTTCTGTTCTGTAGAGCAATAAAGGGTTTCGTTAGGTGCGCCCTTTTCTTTGTAGAGAAGTGGGGTAAGGTCAACACCTTTGTATTTCCAGTGATCAACATCATCGCGAGGTTTCAAGCAGTGAGTTTGTCCCACCATCTCGTTGATGGTGCGGAAACCTAATTCAGCCATGATTTCACGTAGGCCTTCTGCCATCATGGTGAAAAAGTTAACTAGAATGTCAGCTTGTCCAGCAAAACGTCCACGCAACTCTTTGTCTTGTGTTGCAATGCCGACTGGGCAGGTGTTGAGGTGACACTTACGCATCATGATACAGCCTTCAACGACTAGCGCAGTGGTTGCCATGCCCCATTCTTCTGCACCCAATAATGTTGCAACGGCAAGGTCACGAGGTGTCTTTAGCTGTCCATCAGTTTGAACAGTAATACGGCTACGTAGTTTGTTACGCACCAATGTTTGGTGAGTTTCGGCTAGGCCTAATTCCCATGGTAATCCCGCATGTTTGATGGAGCTAAGAGGGGATGCCCCGGTACCACCATCGTGACCAGCAATAAGTACAACATCGGCATAGGCTTTACATACACCGGATGCAATTGTACCAACGCCCGCTTCAGATACTAACTTAACGTTTACACGAGCTTCACGGTTTGCATTTTTAAGATCGTAAATTAGCTGAGACAAATCTTCGATAGAGTAGATGTCGTGGTGTGGAGGAGGTGATATTAATCCAACACCAGGAGTGGAGCCACGTGTGCGCCCAATCCATGCATCAACTTTATGGCCCGGTAGCTGCCCGCCTTCGCCAGGTTTCGCACCTTGAGCCATTTTGATTTGTAGCTCATCTGCATTGGCAAGGTAGTGGCTGGTTACACCAAAGCGACCAGAGGCAACCTGCTTGATGCGAGACTTCATGGAATCGCCATTTTCCATTGGCTTGAAGCGAATTGGATCTTCACCGCCTTCACCACTATTGCTCTTGCCGCCGATGCGGTTCATGGCAATAGCTAGCGTTGTATGGGCTTCCCAAGAGATCGATCCAAAAGACATTGCGCCAGAGGCAAAACGTTTGAAGATGTTCTCTATGGGCTCAACTTCTTCCAACGGAATAGATTTATGGCCAGAGCTAAACTCTAATAAGCCGCGCAGGGTGTATGCGTCTTTACTTTGAGAGTCCACAAGGTTTGCGTACTCTTTAAACTGAGCTTTGTTGTTGGCAGCAGTAGAGTGTTGCAATAAACGGATAACCGATGGGCTAAATAGGTGTTTTTCACCATCGTTACGCCAAGCATAATCACCGCCAGATTTAAGAAGGTCGTCCATTGCGATGCGGTCTTCTTCTGGGAAACCTTCGCGATGACGTAATAATGCTTCTTGTGCGATTTGATCCAAGCTTACCCCTTGGATTCGGCTAACGGTACCCGTGAAATAAGCGTCAACAACATCGCTGTTAATACCAAGAGCTTCAAATATTTGAGCACCTTGGTAGGATTGCAAAGTAGATATACCCATCTTAGAGAATATCTTTAATAGGCCACTGCTAACTGCTTTGATGTATTTTGCAACAACATCATCATTACTAAGGCCTGATTTGATCACACCTTCATCACGCAATTCGTACATGGTTTCGAGGGCTAGATAGGGGTTTACTGCTGCCGCACCGTAACCTATAACCGTTGCAAAATGATGTGTTTCACGAATGTCTGCTGCTTCAACAATAATATCTGCTTGGGCTCTTAGGCCTTCGCGGATGAGGTAGTGGTGAACTGCCGCTGTTGCAAGTACAGAAGGAATTGCCGCGTGATCAGTGTCAATTGTGCGGTCGCTTAATACCAGAATGTCATAGCCGTTGTTTACTGCATCTTTTGCATATTGGCATATACGATCAAGTGCTGTTTTAAGTTCACCTTCATTGCCAGTAGCTCTGAATGTGATATCAATGGTTTTTGACTGCAAGTGATCATGGTCAATGTGCTGAAGTTTTCTTAGCTCTTCATTGGTTAATACCGGCTGAGCGATTTCAACTTTATGACAATGCTTTGGTGTTTCTTCTAACAAGTTGTGAGAAGAGCCAACGTATCCGCGCAATGACATTACCAATTCTTCACGAATAGGGTCGATCGGCGGATTGGTTACCTGAGCAAACAGCTGCTTGAAATAATGAGATAACTGTTGAGGTCGATCAGAAAGAACCGCAAGAGGGGTATCTGTACCCATCGCACCTAATGGTTCTTTACCTGTGCCAACCATTTCAGCCAAGATAAGGTTGAGATCTTCATTGCTGTAGCCAAATGCTTTTTGCATTTTTGTCAGGTTAGACAAAGGCGGTTGGGCAATGGATGTTGTTGGTACAGGAAGTTCGCTGAGAACAATTTTATTGTTCGCAAGCCATTCGCCGTATGGCTGGGTAGAGCAAACTTCAGCCTTAACTTCGTCATCACTGATGATGCGACCTTTTTCAAGATCAGCGATAAAGATTTTACCCGGCTGTAAGCGGCCTTTTTCAACAACGGTTGACTGATCAACACATAGAGTTCCGGTTTCAGAACCCATGATAAGTGTGCCATCATCAGTCAAAAGGTAGCGAGAAGGGCGCAAACCATTACGGTCAAGTGTTGCCCCAATCATTTTACCGTCACTGAAGGAAATAGATGCTGGGCCGTCCCACGGTTCCATTATACAAGCGTAGTACTCATAAAAGGCACGCTTAGTAGGATCCATGTCGTCTTGGCTCTGCCATGCTTCTGGAACCATCATCATCATAACTTGTTGTAACGGGCGACCGCTCAAGACAAGTAATTCAATGGCCATATCCAGGTTTGCAGAGTCCGAATTGCTTCGGTTGCAGATAGGCATTAGCATTTTAAGCTCGGCGTCACTGAAGTTAACCGACTTATACATCGCTTCGCGGGCATTCATCCAGTTGATGTTGCCTTGAACCGTGTTGATCTCACCGTTGTGAGATAGGTAACGGAACGGCTGTGCGCGATGCCATGCAGGGAATGTGTTGGTAGAAAAACGAGAATGGAACATGGCCATGGTCGTGGTCACTTGTTCATTCTGTAGATCTAAATAGTATTGTCTCACCTGGGCTGTGGTGAATTGTCCTTTATACACAATAGTGCGTGAAGACATAGAGGCAATATAGAAGTCATTGCGCTCTTTGGTAACACCGCCATTTATTGTGTGAGCGGTATATTTGCGTAGTACAAATAGTTTTCGCTCAAATTCTTGTTGTGACAGGTCACTTGGCTTCTGGATAAATACTTGTTCTATTTGCGGCTCTGTCTCAACAGATGCGCCACCGAGCATAGAATTGTCACCGGGAACTTCACGGTAACCTAAAAGGGTTAGCCCTAGTTCTTCTATGTTGGCGTTTAAAATTTTACGACAAGCTTCAGTAAGCTCCGGCTCGGCGGGGAAGAAGGTCATCCCAACGCCGTATTCACCAAACTCGGGAATTGAAAAGCCTAGCTTGTTTGCTTCAGCAGCAAAAAAGTCATGAGGAATTTGAAATAGAATACCTGCACCGTCACCGCTTTTTACATCAAAGCCAGTACCACCACGGTGCTCCATACATGTGAGCATGGTTAGCGCATTCTCAATAATATCGTGGGACTTTTTGCCCTTAAGGTTGGCTACAAAGCCGATACCACAGCTGTCGTGCTCAAATTCTGAGCGATACAAGCCACCCGATCTATTGCTAATGTTGGTCATTTAGAACTTCCTATATTTGTAGCCGTAACCTCTCGGTTGGGCTTACCCTCAAAAAATAGCCCTATTCTTTGTGGGGCTTAAACGTGATTTGGACTTGAAATACGCTGTATCCCAGTAAATCCGGGGGTATCAAGCCAGATACCAAAAATTAATGTACTACTTCCCCATTGGGGGCGGGGGAGTATCTCATAAATAGCCCCGATTCGACAAATATCTTGTGCTAGATTGTTGAAAACGCTGATTATATAACCAGTCAAAATACAGGGCTATGATTTCATCCCTATGACTGTTTTGGTTGTGAACGTTATTTTGCGGCAGTTAATGTGTTGATATATTTGGCTAGCCACATATAATGCCCAGCATGAAATTATCTGATTATTCTTCATTATTTAAAGCGTTATCTGAACCGGTTCGCTTACGAATCTTATGTTTATTGCTAGAAAAAGGTGAGTTGTGTGTCTGCGATCTGGTGCAGGGATTGGCATTGTCTCAAAGTGTTGTGTCTCGGCATTTGGCGTATTTGCGTAATAATGACCTGCTTCTAGCGCGACGAGAAGGGGTGTGGATGTATTATCAAGTTAACCACGGTGCAGAATATGTGTCTGGGTTGCTTAGGCAGTTTCATCAGAATGCGGGGCAGTCGTTGGAATTTGCAGATGACCTTCAGCGTTTGGCTGCACTTGACTGCGATAGCTGTCACTAACGTTATTTATTCAAAATATTTGTTTATGCGTATATGCGCGTAGAGGGTTGCAAGTGACTATTAAAGTAGGAATTAACGGTTTTGGTCGAATGGGTCGGTTGGCATTGCGTGCTGCGTGGGATTGGCCAGAGCTAGAGATTATTCATATTAATGAAGTTGCTGGTGATAGTGAGGCTGCCGCTCATCTATTGAAATTTGATTCTGTACATGGGACATGGCATCACGAGACCTCTGCAAAAGGTGATGTGTTGTTTATTAACGAAAAGCCTGTTGGGTATTCACAAAATTTGACTATCAGCGAGACCTCTTGGGCTGAGTTGGGGGTGGATATTGTTATTGAGTGCACGGGTAAATTTAAATCTAAAAAAGCACTTCAGCCTTATTTTAATCAAGGCGTAAAAAAGGTCGTTGTCTCCTCGCCAGTAAAAGATGGCACTTTAAATATTGTAATGGGGGTTAATGACCACCTTTATAATCACGAAGAACACCATATTGTGACAGCAGCCTCTTGTACGACTAATTGTATTGCGCCGGTTGTGGATGTGATCCAAAAGCACTTTGGTATAAAACATGGCAGTATCACCACTATTCACGATGTGACAAACACACAAAGCATTTTGGATGAATATCATAAGGATCTGCGTCGTGCTCGTGCTAGCGGTATGTCGTTAATTCCAACCAGTACGGGTTCCGCCACTGCCATAACGGAAATCTTTCCGGAGCTAAAAGGGAAAATTAACGGTATTGCTGTGCGAGTTCCTCTTGCCAATGCATCGTTAACAGATTGTGTGTTCGAAGTGGAAAAGCCTGTAACGGTTGAGCAGGTGAATGCGGCATTAAAAGACGCTGCAGAAAATGAGTTGACCGGGGTGCTGGGTTACGAAGAACGACCGTTAGTGTCGATTGATTATACCAATGACACTCGCTCAAGTGTTATTGATGCGTTATCTACGATGGTCATTAACCAAACTCAAGTAAAGATTCTAACCTGGTATGACAATGAAATGGGCTATGTGCACAGGATGATGGAATTGGCCAAAAAAATCGCCTTGTCGTTATGATTCTCGTTGTGATTGTTTTTGTAAGTGATGAGTTAGCGAAATGATGCAGCGTGCTCTTCAACAATACCTTGTGGTAACCGCCAGCTACTGGGCATTCACCTTGACCGATGGTGCTTTGCGAATGTTGGTGGTGTTGTTTTTTCATAACTTGGGTTATAGCCCTTTAGAAGTAGCAACCTTATTTCTGCTTTATGAATTCTTTGGCATTGTTACTAACTTGTTCGGTGGCTGGCTTGCTGCGCGAGTAGGGCTTAATGTGACGATGCAGGCTGGCCTGTTTTTACAGATTGTATCTCTTGCGATGTTGTTGGTTGATCAGTCGGTGTTGTCGGTTGTTTATGTGATGGTGGCTCAAGCCTTGTCGGGAATAGCCAAAGACCTAAATAAAATGAGTGCCAAAAGTAGTATTAAACTATTGGTACCTGATGATGCACAAGGACAGCTGTATCGTTGGGTGGCTATTTTGACGGGTTCAAAAAACACTTTGAAAGGACTGGGTTTTTTTCTTGGCGGTGGCTTGTTAGCATGGCTTGGTTTTCAAGGGGCTGTGGCTTTAATGGCTATCGCGTTGGTGATTGTTTTAACGTTGAGTGGATTGTTACTGGATAGGAATCTTGGAAAAACGTCTTATAAACCCAAATTCACAGAAATTTTTTCTAAAAGCGCCTCGGTTAACCGATTGTCAGCGGCGCGATTGTTTTTATTTGGTTCTAGGGATGTTTGGTTTGTTGTTGCATTACCGGTGTATTTACAGTCGCATTTGAATTGGCATTACATGCAAGTTGGTATGATGATGGCTGCGTGGATTGTGGGTTATGGTTTTGTGCAAACCCTTGCACCCAAGATCACGGGGATTGATAGAGGGAATATCCCGAATGGTAAGACGGCACTTGAATGGTCTGTAGCGTTGAGTTTATTGCCGTTACTTATTGCGGGTGGACTTTATTTTAATATAGTTGCTGAATATGTTCTGGTGGCAGGGCTTTTGATATTTGGTGCTGTGTTTGCAGTAAACTCTTCTGTGCACTCTTTTCTTATTGTGTCGTATGCCAAGGAAGAGGGCGTGTCATTAGACGTTGGTTTTTATTATATGGCAAATGCTGCGGGGCGTTTGTTGGGGACGTTGTTGTCCGGTGTGGTGTTTCAGTGGTATGGCTTGGAAGCGTGTTTGGTGGTGTCGACGGTATTTATTCTTTTAACCAGTATTATTTCTATCAAGTTACCAAGATAAATTGTCATTGTTCAGCGAATGCATTGAGGTCGTACTCAATGCATTCGCATGGCTAACGGGGCAGATTCTGTTTATCGTAGCTATGACGGTATATTTAGTCTTCGTTCATGCTTTCTATCAAAAAGTCATAACAGTTGTCTTTGTTTGCTGTGTCGGCGCGTCTTTTCATCGCGTCTCTTGGATGTTGATTTAGGTGACCGCTAATACCGTAAATATCATTAAACCCCCATTCAATTTCTTCTCGTAACGGAATCATGTGTTGTTGGATCACGTTATAGATGGGTCGAACATCAAATTTAGGGTTTTTAAGGAAGTTTAGTAGCAGTTCTAGGTTGCAGTTGCCCGCACCACGGCCAATACCATTAACAGTGGCATCCAGTAAGTTAACACCTTCAATAATACATTGTTGAGTGTTAGAAAATGCTAGCTGTTGATTGTTATGAGCATGAAACCCTAACTCTTTGCTGGGGGCGTATTTTTTGAACAAATCCAAATAGGACGTGATCTGTTCGGAATAAAAGGCACCGTAGCTATCAACGAAGTAGAGATAATCGACTTCAGGCGTATTTTCAACTTGCTGCAGAGCTTCAATCAAATCTGATTCAATGGCTGCGGAAGGTGCCATGATATTGATGGTGGTTTCATAGCCTTGATCTTTGGTTCGTTTAACTAAATCTAAACCCTTATCAATGTCTGCAACGTAACATGCTGTACGAATCATACCCACAACACTTTGGTCGACCGGTACAAGGCTGTCCGTGTCAACGCGACCAACATCATACATAACCGCTAAGGTTGGTCGGTAGTCACCCTCGTAGGAGTCAACAACCTGCTTAATATCATCTTCATCACAGAAATTCCATTTACCGAATTTCTCGCGCGTATAAGTGTCACTTACACAGAGCTTTTTCCCAATTTCCATGTAATCAACACCGGCCTGACAGGTCGCTGCATACACCGCTTTCACGAAATCATCACTAAATTGGTAGTTGTTAATAAGACCACCATCACGGATGGTGCAGTCTAGAACTTTCAGCTCTTTGCGGTACATGGTTAAAATTTCCTATATTTCTGTCAATGAGAAGGCAGTACATTAGCGCAAATAGTCAGCAAAAGGTAGCGCTGTAGGTCAATGGTTTTTGCGGTGGTTCGTTGAGATTAGGGTTGCTCTAGGGAGAAGATATTTCCTCGGCCAAGTAAGTTTTTTGGATCCAGGCTAGATTTTATGGTTTTCATTAGATCAACGGCATTGCCGTGTTCTTCTATTAACCAGCGCCTTTTCCCTTTGCCGATACCATGCTCACCTGTGCAGGTTCCACCCATCGCCAGGGCCCGATGGATGAGCTTCTCATTGAGGCTGTTTGCTTGTTGTTGAGCCGTGGCATCATTATTGGGGATAACAATCAATAAATGAAAATTGCCATCGCCGACGTGACCTACAATGGGTGCCAGTAAACCACTGGTTTGAATATCGCTATGTGTTTCTAGAATGCACTGGGGTAGTGCTGAAATAGGCACACATACATCCGTTGTCCATATCGTGCTATTGGGTAGCGTTGCTTTTGCGGCATAAAGTACATTGTGACGAGCTTTCCATAAGCGGTTTTTATCTTCTTGTTTGGTGGCCCAGGAAAATTGAGAGCCACCTAGCGCTTGGCTTAATTTTTCTACCGTATCCGTTTGTTCTTTAATGCTTTGCAGGCTGCCATGAAATTCAAAAAACAGGGTGTGGTTCTCTTGCAGTTCTAATTGCGCATAATGATTGACGGCAGTAATGGCGGGTTTGTCTAATAATTCAACGCGAGCAATAGGTATGCCTATTTGCAGTACTTGAAATACTAACTGGGTCAGTGCGTCAAGATTTTCAAATTGCACGGTGGCAACGGCGGTATTTTCGGGGATACCCTGAAGCCGTAAGGTGACCTCGGTGATAATGGCCAGGGTACCTTCTGAACCAATCAACAGGGATGTTAAGTCATAACCGCTGGCGCTTTTTCGGGCTCTTCCTCCCGTGTGGATAATCGTGCCGTCTGCGGTGACAGCAGTAAGACCAAGAACATTGTGTTTCATTGTGCCAAATTTTACGGCGTTAGTGCCTGAGGCCCGTGTTGCGCACATGCCTCCAATACTCGCATTGGCTCCAGGGTCGACGGGGAAAAATAAGCCTCGATCTTTAATCTGTGCATTTAGCTCAAGGCGAGTTAGGCCGGCTTGTACAATGCAGTCTTGGTCATCCGCGTGCAGTGCTAACAATGTGTTCATTCTGGACATATCAATACAAAGAGAGCTGGGTGCTGGGATTGATTGACCTTCGACACTCGTGCCTGCACCGAAAATTGACATTGCCACATTGTGTCGGTGGCACAAGGTGGCAATGTCGCTCACATCCTGTGTGGAATGCGGATAAATAACAGCAGCGGGTGGCTGTTTAGAGTGCCAAGACTCATCGCTGCTATGTTGTTCCAGCGCGTGCGCTGATTGATCCAGTTGGTTAGGGAATTGTGATAACAATTCATTAAGCAGGGCTGTTATGTTCATTGTTTTTAACTTTATGGTTATGGCTGTGGTACTGGTTTTTAACAGTGTGTCGTCATCATAGCGCGAGAATGGTTCGGGGATATACAACTAGAAGAGGAGTCTGCTAATCTTGTGATTTATAGATAATACAAGGGAGTGGTGATTATGGATAAAAAATTCTCGTCGGTAGCGCAGGGCTTTCGTCAACGCACGTTGGTGACAGCGAAGCTTTCTGCCAAGTTGGGTGTGGGTGTTGCAAAAAGTCTTATTAAGCATAAAACCCAAGGGGTATTCCCTGGTAAAGCCATTAACTTAGCGGATGAAGCGCTTAATGCAGACCTTTCGGTTGTTGAAAATCGAGAGCGGCTGACAAAGGACGCTGTTGATACTGCGCTAAAGCTATTCGAGGATATGGATCAGCTGAAAGGTTTGGTGATGAAATTTGGCCAAATGGCCAGTTATATGACAACACAAATGCCGCCGGAAGCACAACGGGTGATGGCAAAGTTACAGGCAGAAGCCAGCGCATTACCTTTTTATGAAATTAAATCGTTATTGGTGAAAGAGCTTGGGCGGCCTTTAGAGGAGGTGTTTGATTCTTTTGAATCTGAAGCAATGGCTGCGGCCTCCATCGGACAAGTGCATAAAGCGGTGTATAAGGGCCAAGCTGTTGCCGTTAAAATACAGTACCCCGGCGTGAAGCAGGCAATTAGTAGCGATTTATCGTTAATTGATAAATTTGTGCCTATGGCCGCGATGGCTACTTCCGTAATGGGAAT
>JQIA01001448.1_pt1 | contig 12742 bp, 9 predicted proteins | sample 811431 | NCBI WGS metagenome assembly JQIA01 (sample SAMN02998118, study PRJNA258478) | marine sediment metagenome | biome: marine; feature: seafloor; material: sediment; isolation source: oil-polluted sediment collected from 3 locations (0.5 km, 0.7 km and 0.9 km)... | place: USA: Gulf of Mexico ... | reverse complement strand
GGTGGAGTAGTATTACATATTTATGACTCCATGTTCAAGCAAAATAAATTGCAACATATTTTAGTACGTCATGAACAAGGGGCAATTCATGCTGCGGATGGTTATGCTCGTTCTACTGGCAAACCAGGAGTTGCTCTGGTAACATCTGGACCAGGAATGACTAATGCTGTTACTGGTATTGCAACTGCTTATATGGATTCTATACCTATGGTTGTAATAACCGGACAGGTTCCTACCAGTTTAATTGGAAATGATGCCTTTCAAGAAGTTGATTCTATAGGAATTTCTCGTCCTTGTACCAAGCATAATTTCTTAGTTAAAGATGTTAAAGATTTAGCTACTACAATAAAAAAAGCTTTTTATATTGCTACTACAGGTCGACCAGGTCCAGTTGTAGTTGATATTCCTAAAGATATAACTGCTGATAGAACAATATTCGACTATCCAGAAACAATAGAAATACGTTCTTATAAACCAATTACTGGTGGAGATATAGGTTATATTAAACAAGCTGCTGATTTAATTGTAGGAGCTAAACGACCAGTTATTTATAGTGGTGGTGGAGTAATTAGTGGTAATGCTAGTCAATATTTAACTGAATTAACTCAATTATTAAATTATCCAATTACTCAAACTTTAATGGGTTTAGGAACTTACCCAGCTACTGATAGACAGTTTATCGGTATGCTTGGAATGCATGGTACTTATGAAGCTAATATGGCAATGCACGATTGTGATGTATTGATTGCAATTGGAGCTAGATTTGATGATAGAATAACTGGTGAATTAGAAAAATTTTGTCCATATGCTAAAATTGTTCACATGGACATTGATCCTGCATCAATTTCTAAAAATGTTAAAGTTGATGTGCCAGTGATCGGTTCAGTAGAACATACTCTACAAGATTTGACTAAAATTATTAGAGAAGGTTGTAAACGACCAGATTCTGATGCTATAGATAATTGGTGGCAACAGATTGAAGAATGGCGAGCTACTAATTGTTTACATTATGATCATGATAGCGAATTTATTAAACCACAGGATGTTTTAGAAAAATTATATAAATTAACCAATGGAGATGCTTTTGTTGCCACAGATGTTGGTCAACACCAGATGTTTGCCGCTCAATTTTATAAATTTGATCAACCACGTCGCTGGATTACTTCTGGTGGTTTAGGAACTATGGGATTTGGTCTACCGGCAGCAATGGGAGTTCAGATGGCACATCCTGACGAAACCGTAGTCTGTGTGACTGGAGAAGGTAGTATCCAAATGTGCATTCAAGAGTTATCTACTTGTAAACAATTTGATTTGCCTATAAAAATAATTAACTTAAATAATCGCTATTTAGGTATGGTACGCCAATGGCAAGAACTATTTTATGATCGACGTTATTCTCATACTTATATGGAAGCATTGCCAGATTTCATGAAATTAGCAGATAGCTATGGGCATGTTGGAATTAAAGTTGAAAAACCAGCTGATGTAGAAGCGGCATTAAAAGAAGGTTTAGCTCTAAAAGATAGACTGGTATTTATGGACTTTATTATTGACCAAGGTGAGATGGTATATCCGATGGTTGCAGCTGGCAAAGGTCATCATGAAATGTTATCACGAGAAGGAGGTTTATATTAAAAATGCGTCATACAATTTCAATTTTATTAGAAAATGAAGCTGGAGCTTTATCACAAGTTGCTGGCTTATTCTCAGCCCGAGGTTACAACATAGAGTCATTAACAGTTGCACCAACTGAAGATAATTCAATGTCTCGTATGACTATAGTTACTAGAGGCTCAGATAATGTTATTGAACAAATTACTAAGCAATTAGATAAATTGATAGATGTAATTAAACTTACTGATCTTACTGCAGGTATTCACATTGAAAGGGAATTGGTTATAGTTAAAGTTAACGTAACTGAATCAGAATCAGAAGTAAAACGGTTAGTGGATATTTTCCGTGGTCGCATAATTGACGTGGGTGATGGAACTTATACTATTGAAATGACTGGTACTGGTGATAAAATTAATGCCTTCCTAAAAGAAATTGGCTCTGCTTTAATAGTTGAAGTGGTTAGGTCTGGAGTATTAGGTATTGCCAGAGGTGGTGATAGTCTTAGTATGTAATTGTTATTGATTTAAGCAAATTGGTTAGCAAGGTTATTGCTAACTATGCTTAAATTACCAATTTTAAAACTTTAAATTATGGTATTTAGTTTGCGGTATTATTTAGGTATTTTTATATTATTATTAATAAGTTGCGCTCCTCAGCCACCTATACCTTCATCTGGTCATCTTAATAGTAAAAATGTTACTATTCCAAAGGATGATATACCTCCTTTAATACAGCAACAACCTTTTGTGCCAGTTCCGCAGCCAACTCCACCTTTAGAAGAATTTACCGTTGTAGTTGATTCTGTACCAGTGGATAAATTACTATTTGCTTTAGCTAGGGATGCTAATCTAAATGTAGATATTCATCCTAATATCCAAGGTAATATTACCCTGAATGCAATTAACCAAACTCTACCTCAATTATTAGAACGAATTGCTAAACAGGTTGATCTACGTTATCAATTTATAGACAATCTGATTACCATTTCACCAGACTTACCTTACATGCACTTATATAAAGTTGATTATGTAAATATGTCGAGAGAAGCTAAGAGTGAAGTAACAGTATCTACACAAATTATTAGTGATATTGATCGAGTTGGTGGTGGAGGCGGCGATGGTTCTGGTGGAAGTGGTGGTGGTTCTGGAGATAATAATTCTATAACTACAATCACTAATGAATCAAATAACCAATTTTGGCTCATTTTAGAAAAAAATATTAATACTATATTATCAAGTTATGAAACTGGTATCATTGATAAAGCAGACAAAGTAGCTGTCAATCCAGAAACAGGATTAATTACTATATATGCTACTCATAAACAACATGCAGAAATCCAAAATTTTCTGGATCAAGTTTTGGCTAGCAGTCACAGGCAAGTATTAATTGAAGCTACGATTGCGGAAGTTCGTTTGAATAATAATTATCAAGCTGGGATTAACTGGCAACGAATTGCTGGTAATTTTACTTATAATCAATCTATTTTAGGAGGGGATTTAGGTAATTCACCTTTCTATTCTTTTGAATATAAAAATTCTAATAGTAGGTTTGGCGATATTTCCAGCACTGTACGTTTATTAGAACAATTTGGCTCAGTTCGAGTATTATCTAGCCCTAAAATAATGGCTTTAAATAACCAAACTGCTTTACTTAAAGTAGTTGATAATATTGTGTATTTTACCACAAGCATAGAAATTAGTGAAACTGAAACTAGAACTAGAGAAAACTATACTACTAATATCCATACTGTACCAGTAGGTTTGGTTATGGCTGTTACTCCTCAAATCAGTGCTACTAATACTGTTATCTTAAATGTTCGCCCAACTATTTCTGGAATTATCGACTTTAAACTCGATCCCAATCCAGCATTAGCATTGGCCGGCACAGTCAATAAAATCCCAGAAATTCAAATGCGGGAAATTGAAACTATTTTAAAGATAGAAAATGGTAATATCGCAATTATTGGTGGTTTAATGCAGGATACTTCTAAACAAAATCGTCGTGGAATACCGTTTTTATCCCAGTTACCTTGGGTTGGAGATTTATTTAGCTATCGCAATGATGATTATAGCAAAACTGAACTTGTAATTTTTATTCGCCCAACAATTATAAAAAATCCAAGTTTATCTGGTGATTTACAAGATTATAAAGCTTTTTTGCCTGATCCATCACAACCATATATATCACCAAATACCGGGTTTAGTCATTAGAAATGACTACTCCATTATAGAAATATATCAATCATCAGATAATGGATGATCAATGGAATCAATATTGTAATAAGTATGTTTAGCAGTTACTGAAACTAATTCTTTTTCTGGATAACATAGTGCGGTTAATTTTCCTCCAAAAACACAGCCAGTATCAAGACAAATAGTATTATTAACCCATTCACTATCAACAACTACAGTATGTCCATAAACTACTGTTGCTGAACCATTATAGTCATTAGCCCAGTTATAACGAATTGGAAAACCAGATTTTTCTCTGCCAATAACTTTTCCATACAAAGCGAATTCATAGACTTTTCCAGTTTCTCGCCCTTGTAATTCTTCAGTTAAACCTGCATGGGCTACCACTAATTTACCAGCATCAAATAGATAATGTTCTGCTAAATTATTTATGAATTTAATTACCTGGTTACAAAAATCTTCAGAGGTTGTTTGTAATTGTTTGATTGATTCTTTTAATCCATGTGCTAATTTAGTATTATGTCCTTTCAATTTACGTGATAACTTTACATCATGATTACCTTTTATGCAAAAAGCATTGCCAGTAGCAACCATGCCCATAACTAATTGCAAAACTTGGGGAATTTTTGGGCCTCGATCAACTAAATCTCCTAAAAATATTACTTTTCGACCTTGTGGATGAACAGCTGTATATTTAGAATCAGAAGATTGAGGTTGATAACCTAATTGTTCTAATAAAATAATTAGTTCATCAAAACAACCATGTATATCTCCAATAATATCAAAAGGACCAGTTTCATGCCGCATATTACAAGTTAGAGGTATTAATTTAATTTCACTGTTATCAACTTCAGCAACAGAATTTAACACTGTGATTTGCTTAAAACCTTCATGTTTAATATTCCGTAACGAACGTTTAAAATTATCATACTGTTGATTAATAATTGTAGAATTTAAATTACGATTAGAACGTTGTTGGCTTCTGGTTTCGCATAAGTCTTTTGGTAAATCAAACGCAATTACCACAGGAGCAATATGGTATTTTCTTGATAAATATAATAATGAACTACGTGCCTTAGCTTGGATATTAGTAGCATCAATAACTGTTAGTTTACCAATTGCAAGCCGTTTGGTTACGATGCAATGTAAAATTTCAAATGCTTCCTTATTAACAGATTGATCTGCTTCATCATCAATAATCATAGCTCGGCAATAATCTGATGATAATACTTCAGTTTTTTGAAAGTGTTTTCTAGCAAAAGTAGATTTACCACTGCTTGACACTCCAACCAATAAAACCAGTGATAATTCTGGTATTTTTATTTGCATATTAAATACTTTAATTCTTAATGCTTAATTAAATTCAAAATCAATTAGTTGTTATAATATATTCAATTGGGAAGTACTATATATTTTTCGTAGGATGTAATGAGTTTGCGAATTACATCTTGATGCGATTAATTCTGCATCCTACAATATTTTATAATTAACTCTGCGTAATTTTAGTTAATAAATACTTTAATGTAGGATGTAATGAGTTTACGAATTACATCTTGATGCAATTCATACTTCATTGCATCCTACATTTATTTTGGAAATATGGTCTAATAAAATAGCCATGGGTGAAAAAACCTATGGAATTTTATTCGATTGGTAACCAAACTGAAAAAGTGGTACCTTTTCCAAGCTCACTGTCAACTTCAATTTTACCTTCATGTTTTTCGATAATTTTTTTCACAATATCAAGTCCTAATCCACTACCTTCTCCAGCAGCTTTAGTAGTAAAAAATGGAGCAAAGATTTTTTCTTTAATTTCAGCAGACATTCCTTCGCCATTATCAGTTATAGAAACTACAGCATAATTAGCTTGACTAGTAATATTAACTTTTAAAATACCTTTATAATTCATTGCTTGTAAGGCATTATGTAAAATATTAGTCCAAACTTGGTTTAATTCATCTGGATAACCAAAAATTTGAGTAACATTGTCATCATATTCCTTAATTAATTCAACACCATGTTTAAGTTGATTATGATAAAGCGTAAAAATAGTTTCCAAACCTTTTTGTAAATCAACTGCAATTTTTTCACTATTTTGATCATATCTGGCAAATGTTTTTAAAGCAAAAATAACTTTAGAGGCTCGTTCAACTGCAGTAATAATATTATCTGTACTTCTAGTTAAAGTAGAAATTTTATAAGCAATCTCAAATATAAATTCACTATTTTCTGCTTGTAATAATGAGGAATATTGTTCCACTTGCGAACAAACTCCTAAACTAATAAAAGTATCAGCAAAATTCCTTGGATTTTTTATTTCACTTTGTTGTAACTCAGCAATTATAATTTTTTTCGCAGCTCTTTTTTCTTTAGAAGTTAATACAGTCTGATTTTGAGATGAATGTTCTAATAATATAAAAAAAGCTTCTTGTTGAGTAGAGGTAAGAACTTTAAGTAATTTGGGAAATTGTTCCAATACTTGGGTTAAACCAGTATAAAGTGTACCGGCTGACGAATTAATTGCACCTAATGGAGTATTTATCTCATGGGCTATACCAGCTACTAATTGCCCTAATGCAGCCATTTTTTCACTTTGAATAAGTTCTTGACGAGTCCTAGTCAATTCATCAATTTTATCATTTAATTGAGTAGTTCTTTCTACTACACGTTGTTCTAATTGTTGATTTAAATTAATTAATTTTTTCTGTTGTTCAGAAATTTGGTCTGCCATATTATTAAATTCTTGACTTAAAATTCCAAATTCCCCTTTAAAGCTAATCGCACGCTTATTATAATTTCCATTAGCAAAAGCTTGTATGGTATCTGCAATATTCGTTAGTGGATATACAACATTACGTCGGATCAATAACGTTACTAGGATAAAAATAATAATAAATCCAATAAATTGCAATAAAACACTTTGTTGAAAAGACTGCCAAACTGCGTCTAAAAGTGCAGTAGCTGGTACTTTGATACTTAGAACTCCACGTAAATCACCAATCTTATAATTCCAAGCAGAATCATATAATTTACGAATAGTTTCTGGAGCATCTTCACGTTTGCCATGACATTTTATACAATATTCTTCAATCCAAATTGGACGAGCATATAAATAAAAAGGCTTACCATCTGCTTTTGTAAATGGTTTAAATAATAATTTTTCATCGGGATTCTTTCTAAAATATGTCATTGCTTCTAACTCAACTTTATCAGCGGCATGATCAGGATTACGTGGTTGGTCGGATACATTATTAAAAGTAAAACCAGAAGTATCCCAATTTGGATAGTCTTCAGAAATTCTACCTAAAGCATGAGCTGGTAAAAAACCAACTGTTTTTTCTGTTAATTCAATACCACTATCAATAAATTGATGATGATAAATGCGTCTAGTTGCCATTAATAGGCTTCTTACTTTTTCCGCCTGAGTTTGCAATTCATATTTTTCTTGTTGAATTTTTGTCTGATAATCGACTAATGCAACTCCGATAAAAGTTAATAGTAAAATTATACCAATAACCAGCAACAATTTAGTTTGGATTTTCATATAGATATGCTCATTTTTAAACTAAAAAATTAATAATTCTAGTAAATATATTTTTTATTGTATTAGGGTAATATGTTACATGCTGTTTTAACTTTACTTTATCTGTCATTCTCATTCTATTACCCTCGAAAAGAGGTCCAACAACAAGAGACTCATTAGTTTTTACTTTTTCTATTGCTGGTTCTAAATTTATTTGTAGTTCTTGCTGAATAAAATCTAAAGTTTCAATTGGTTGACTAACTAATTTTTCATATTTAACTTTGATAATTTTATATTTTTTACTTAATTTAAAAATGGTAAATTTACATAATAAGTTAACTGATAAATAATAAATATTAGCGGCTAACCAAGACTTAGATGCTTGAGTAATCCCTTGTTTAGAAAATGAATTTACTACTCCTCTGGGATCACGTTGTAAATAAATAAAGTCAATATCACAGTCAAGAATTTCAGCCAATTTTAAAGCTCTAGCCGGATATTTAGAAGAATCTACTATGATTGATTGCTCTATATTCTCAAATATAGTGGCATTCAACTTAGTAATGAAATCACTATAAATATCAAATTCATTTTTATCGGAACTAAATTTTAAAAAATTATTATGATATTCATAACGTGAAACAATATCTTTCATTTCTTGTAACTCAAATTCATCTGGAAACTTTGTTTCTAACTTAGCTTTAATATTTTCCCAAAACACTCGGGTTGGAGAACCTTTCTTATGTCGCCAATAAGTTGGGCTGCCATCTCTTATAACATAACGATTTAATTCTCCACAACTTAAAATATCGCTACCATTACCAAGTAAAATATCTAAAATAGTTGAGCCACTTCTGCCAGCACTTATAATATATATAATTTTCATAAGTATAAGTTCAAGTAATTTTTGCCTTTATTTTTAAGTAACTAAAGTTAGTAAAGTGGATATACATGTAGGATGCAATGAGGAACGAATTTCATTAGTTACATATGGTAAATTGGATCAAAGTGTAATTCGTAAACTCATTACATCCTACATTAAATTTATATAAAAATCTGCATAACTTCAGTGATTAAAAAATATTTATGATCACTTAATGGTGTGGTAATTTATAAAATAATTTAATTACAATCTAACTTCATAATAGTTTAACAAGTAATGCAAAAAACCATGCTATCTTACTAATTAAAATAAATCAAATTTTGCAGATATTTTACATTACTGATGTTTTAAAGACAGCTAACAAACTTTTTACAGAACTGTTAAAATATATAATTGATAGGATAATATTAACAATTTAAACATTAATCATATATGCAAAAATTTATAGTTAAACCAGGCGGCGAAATACGTGGCACTATTAGAGTTCCAGGTGATAAATCAATTTCTCATCGAGTTGTTATGCTAGGAGCTTTAGCAAAAGGGATTACTCAAATTAATGGCTGTTTAGAATCAGAAGATACTTTAAGTACTATGGCTGCATTTAAAGCTATGGGAGTATCCATTGAAAAAAATAGTCAAGGACAAATTATTATCCACGGAGTAGGTCTGCATGGTTTGCAACCTCCAACTGAACCTTTGTATATTGGTAATTCTGGCACTACTATGCGATTAATGACTGGCTTAATGGCTGGTCAAAAATTTTCGGTCGAAATGGGTGGAGATGAATCTTTATTAAAACGTCCTATGATTAGAGTTACTAAACCATTAACTATGATGGGAGCTAAAATTTTAGTTGCTGATAATGGAACTCCACCACTGATAATATTAGGTAAACAAGATTTACAAGGAATCGACTATAATATGCCGATTGCTAGCGCCCAAGTTAAATCCTGTCTATTGTTAGCTGGTATGTACGCCAGTGGTAAAACTTGCGTTATAGAGCCTTCACCCACTAGAGACCATACTGAACGTCTATTGTTAGGATTTGGCTATTTGGTTAATAGAGAAGGCAATAAAGTATGTTTAAAAAGTGGTGGGCAATTAAAGGGTAAATCAATTGATATACCTGCTGACATTTCATCAGCCGCATTTTTTATAGTCGCTGCTTGTATTGCTAAAAATTCTGAAATATTGCTAGAACATGTTGGTGTTAATCCTACTCGTACTGGAGTTATTGATATTTTGCAACGAATGGGAGCTAATATTAAGCTATATAACCAACGTGAAGTAAATGGAGAACCAATAGCAGATATTCGTGTGCGTTCTAGTGACTTACATGGAATAAACATTACCAAAGAACAAGTTCCATTAGCAATAGATGAATTTCCGATTTTATTCATTGCCGCAGCTTGTGCAGAAGGTGAAACAGTATTAACTGGTGCTGAAGAATTACGAGTAAAGGAAAGTGATCGAATTCAAGTTATGGCAGATGGATTACAAAAATTGGGTATAAATGCTGAACCACAATCAGATGGTATAATTATACAAGGTGGTAAGATACGAAGTGGAGTGATAAATAGTCATGGTGATCATAGGATTGCAATGTCATTCGCTATAGCAGCTTTACGTGCTAATGGTACTATAAATATTGAAGATTGTGCTAATGTGGCTACTTCATTTCCTAACTTTGTTAATTTGGCACAACATGTTGGTATTAAAGTAAAACAATTAAACTAGCTGTTAGCTTAACTAATATGGTATATAATTTACTTAGGTTAACTTTAAAAAATTTAAGAAATGAAAGAATTATACAAATATACAGAACTTATTTTATATAAAACTTATGCTGATTTAAAAGCAGAAACTGAACGTACTTACTTGGGTTTCTTATGGTGGATATTTGAGCCAGTGATGTATATGTCTGTTTTTTATGTATTTTTTGGAATATTGTTAGGCCATAGAACTGATGATTATGTACCATTTTTGTTGATAGGATTGACTTCATGGCAATGGCTTAAGTCTTGTTTATCGCATGGAGCAGAAACAATTCGGGGTGCAACCTCATTAATGCAGCAAGTACATCTACCTAAAGTAGTGTTCCCAATGATTTTGGTTCTCACTGATACAGTTAAATTTCTATTTATACTAGTTTTATTGTTAGTATTTTTATGGTTATATGGATATGGTATTGGCATAGCTTACTTGGCATTACCAATAGTTTTAATAGTACAGATGCTATTTGTATTAGCTTTTACCTTCTTTTTGGCGGCAGTAATCCCTTTTGTACCAGATTTACGTTTTGTTGTGGAAAATATTCTATTAGCTTTATTTTTTATGTCTGGAGTAATGATAAGTGCTGATATAGTTCCAGAAGCCTATAAAATCTATTATTACTTAAATCCAATTGTTACCATTATAGAATCCTATCGTGACATTTTAATGCACAACATATGGCCAAATAATATGGCGTTATTACTTATTTCCATGATTTCACTTATTTGTATTTGGTTAGGAGCAAAATTAATTGCTAAATTTGAATATATTTATCCAAAAATAATAATATGAAACAAGAACAACAAATTTTATCACTACGCAATGTAGGTATCTATTACAAACGTAAGAGAGGTATATTTGGCAAACCTTTTTGGGCTTTGAAAGACGTTTCATTTGATTTGCATCAAGGCGAAACATTAGGAATAATAGGCCGCAATGGAGTTGGTAAAAGTACTTTATTGCGTATGATGGCTGGAATTATTAAACCCAATACTGGCACATTCGTAAATAATGGTTATCGTGCTTCTTTGTTATCCTTGCAATTAGGTTTTATCCCTTATTTAAGTGGTAGAGAAAATGCGATATTAAGTGGCATGTTAATGGGATTAAGAAAAAAAGAAATCAAAGCTAAAATCGATGCTGTTCTTGAATTTTCGGAGCTAGGTGAATTTTTTGAAGAACCGATTGCAACCTATTCTTCTGGAATGAAAGCTAGATTAGGATTTTCAGTAGCCTTTCAAGTAGACCCAGATATTTTATTATTAGACGAAATATTAGGAGTTGGAGATGAAAATTTTAGGAAAAAATCTACTAAAGTAATGCAGGAAAAAATTCGTTCTAATAAAACTATCGTGTTTGTTTCTCACCAAGCCGCAATGATTAAACAACTATGTAATCGTGCAGTATGGATAGAAGAAGGTGTTAGTAGAGCAGAAGGAACTCCAAGTGAAGTACTAGCTGAATATAATAAATATTTATCTGTATAGAATGTAGAGATTATTGTTTTCAAATTTTATTTGGGAACAATAAAAACTTTGGTTAATGGAATTTCACATAACTTTTTATTTTTCTCTGTCTGTATTAAAATCAAATATTAGTCAATTTTTTCGTTTCTTCAATTTGTTGATTTATTTTTGCTATTTCCTGCTCTTTATCTTTTAGCTTTTCTTGTAATATTTCTAAATATCTTTGTGGATTTTTGTGTTGATAAAAACGTTTGACAATATTTATTATGATTAATATTCTAATAATTCTATTCAAAACAGACCTAGTACGATAAATATTTAACATATTTTGTATTTTAACAAACCAAATTAAATAAGTAGTTTTTGATACTTGTATATATTTGGATATTAAAATAAATCTTGCTAAAGCCAGCATTGGAAGGATTATTATAGAAAGTTCTAACCAATGTGCTAATACATAGTTAAATGGTTTTTTACTTATGGAACATAAAATAATAAATTCAGCGACAAATAAACTCCAGATTATAGCGTTGCCAATATTTAATAAGTGAAAAAACCATAAATTAGAAAAATTAATAGAAAAAATTTCTATAATCCAAAATGGTATCATAAAAAAAGAAATGACAAGTATTGGATATAAAAATCTTTTTTCAATATGAGTATATAATTCCTGATTAATTAATCGCCATTTTAAATTCCAAAAAATATAATCTTTTTTATAACAGTTCCTAGATGCTAACCGTAATGGTGGAATTAATATCATTATTGAAATGAATAATAAATTTTTGCCATTTTTTTCGTAACAAAATAATAAATATAATAGTCTTTCAATTGCAATTGTTAGCCATAATATCTTTAATATATCTACCATTAATTGAGCATAATATAAACGTTCAAAACCATGATCTGTTTGTAAATATTGAATTAAAACTGCTGATATAAATAAAAAAATCACCGTTATAATTAACATGAATTTTATGATTAATTTTCCGATGATATGCCTAATAGTTTGATAAGAATTACCCATTTTTAGATTTAAAATTTGCTAATTAATTAAATAAATATTATAATGCGATATTTTGTAATAACCTTAAACTTATGTGGAGAGTACGCTTTCAATGCCTCAAGTTCGTGTAAGAGAAAATGAACCCTTTGAAGTTGCTATTCGTCGTTTCAAGCGTTCCTGTGAAAAGGCTGGAATTTTAGCTGAAGTACACCGTCGTGAATATTACGAAAAACCTACTACTGTTCGTAAACGTAAAGCTGCCGCTGCTGTTAAAAGACATTTAAA
>JQIA01001447.1_pt1 | contig 12752 bp, 9 predicted proteins | sample 811431 | NCBI WGS metagenome assembly JQIA01 (sample SAMN02998118, study PRJNA258478) | marine sediment metagenome | biome: marine; feature: seafloor; material: sediment; isolation source: oil-polluted sediment collected from 3 locations (0.5 km, 0.7 km and 0.9 km)... | place: USA: Gulf of Mexico ... | reverse complement strand
TTGTATCTTTTTATGTTTTTTTATTCTAACATTATTTGCTATCTCTTACTTTATTTAGGAAAGATGTCTAATGACATCATGCATTAGATTAATATCTATTATCAGTGGCAAGTATGCCACAATTATTGAGCCATCAGTTCATAGATATTTGAGTTAAAACATTTTGTTGGACCATTTAAATTGTGTTGACTTTATAAACTCTTTGTAATACAATAAGCATTGCGGAGGTTGAATATGATTACCTTAAGATTAGATTCTAAGTTAGAACAAGATATACAAAATACTGCATCTGAATTAATCCGTAAAAGTGTTGTTAATAATCACTAAATTAGTTACTTTATATTGCACTTTTACAGATTGAATGGTACATCATATTATGATAACATTCTTGTTGCAGTGAATTAGATTAAAATAGTATCACTTAATCTTTTGTAACTAATATAGCCACAGCATGTAAATGCACTAATTCGTCAAGGCAAATTAGTTAAGTTGTAGTTTAATCTAAAATCTTTCACTATAAAACAAGAATTCGCTAGATGACTTGGTATTCGGATAAGCAGTTTATCCTGTGCCACAGTTTTAAAATTGGATATGGCATACACGAAAAGTAACTTTTTTCGTAACTGTAACCAAATCTGAATTAATCCGTATTCTTAAAGTGTAGAAAATTATCTAAACCAAGTCCTTGGGAACTTGGACAAAAATATTTTGGTAAATACTCTAGCGAAAAAACAGATTCATCAGCAAATAGGAAACACTTATTGAAAGCCAAAAGTAAAATGAAAAAATTACTTATTGATTCTGGAGTTCTTATCGCATTGTTTGATGCAGCTGATAGACATCATAATAGTGTTATAAAATTTATAAAAAATAATAAATTACCGTTAATAATTACTATTGCTTCAATTACCGAAACTTTACATTTATTAGATTTTAATCGAGATGCTCAAATAGATTTTTTAGATTGGATACGCAAGGGAGCTTTAGAAGTTTATAACATTGAAAACTCTGATTTTAATCAGATTTAAAGATTTAACCACGCAATATCATAATCTAGTGTTTGCAGATTCCTGTCTGGTATTTCTGGCTGAAAAACTTAATATTAATACAATTGTAACAATAGACAAAAACTTTCATCAAAGTTAATGAAAAGTTTACGGTGATATTGTTGTAATTTTTTTGGAAATTTATAAATTTTAATGGAGGATATATGTACGCTGTAATGAAAACTGGCGGCAAGCAATATAAAGTATCAGAAGGTGATGTTCTTAGAGTAGAAAAGCTGCTTGCAAATGAAGGCGATAGCATTGAATTTAACGAAGTATTATTAGTAGCAAATGGTGATAAAATCGAAGTTGGTAGCCCTAAAGTTGATGGTGGCAAGATAACTGCAACTATAGAGGCTCATGGACGTGCTAAAAAAATCAAAATTATTAAATTCAAACGACGCAAACACCACATGAAGCAAATGGGACATCGGCAACATTATACTGATGTAAAAATTACTGGAATTATGGCTAACAATATTTAGGGAAAAACTATGGCACATAAAAAGGCTGGTGGTAGTAGTCGCAATGGAAGAGATTCAAATTCTAAACGTTTAGGCATTAAACGTTATGGTGGAGAGCAGGTTTTATCTGGTAATATTTTAGTACGTCAGCGTGGTACTAAATTTCATCCAGGAGTTAATGTTGGTAGAGGTAAAGATGATACTTTGTTTGCTACATCTGATGGTGTAGTTCTGTTTGAAATTAAAGGTCCAAAAAATCGGAAATTTGTTAGTATTGTTCCTGCCCCTGCTGCTATAGTAGCTGCATAGATTATATGTGGAGCTCAAACGAGCTCCTAATGATTTATGTTTTCATAAAGAAGTTATTTTTCATTCTTAACTTTTTCAAATAATTTAGGAGAAAATTGTTTAACTACTGCTCTTAATTTTTCATTTTTAGGATCTTTTTTCAAAGCTTTATACCATATTTGTTCAGCATCATGTTGTTCTCTATTTTGCCACAATACTTCTCCTAAATGAGCAGCAATCTCGGCATCATTATTTTTTGCATGGGCTTTTCGTAAATATGCAATAGATTCAACATAATTACCCATTTTATATAATACCCAACCCATGCTATCTAAGATATAGTATTTTTCTCCACCTAAACTAATAGCTTTTTGAATTAAATCATGAGCTTCTTGATAACGTCTGGTATTATTTATTAAAGTATAACCTAAAGCGTTCATAGCATTAATATTATTTGGATCATTTACCAACAAACGGCGTAAACTAGTTTCAACCTCTTTTATTCGGCCCATTTTTTCGTACAATAATGCTCGCATGTATAACAAATCTGGATGATTTGGAATATAACTAAGGGCATGATTATACATATCTAAAGCTGGCTCATAACGTTTTTTTTCAATTAATAACTCTGCCCCAAGTTGAATTAAACTAACAGCATCCTCTGTGTCATTAAATGGGACGTTGCGTAAATACTCAACTGCTTCATCTAGGCGATTTTGTTCAACCATGACTAATGCGATCCTAGCTTGAGTATTTATATAAGTCGGACCATCTTTAACTTTTTTATACCAAAACAAAGCTTTATCTAAATCATTTTTTTGTTGAGCGATATGACCCAAATAATAATTAGCACTATTAATTCGTTCTCCAAGTCTAATTAAATTTAAGAAGTTACTTTTAGCTTCTGTAAACTGTTTAGTTTGGACAAATAATATGCCTAAAGCATATAAAATATCAGGATTATCTGGGTGTTTAGAAGCTACTGATTCAAATTGACGGATAGATTCCTCAAATTGTTCAACATCTGCTAACATACGTGCATACATCAAACGCCATTCAGAATTATTTGGATATTTACTTAAAGATTTTTGCATCCATTGTAAAGCTTCATCTGATTTGTCATCTTTATCTAGGATAAGGCCATATAAAGGCACTGCTTCAATATTTCCTGGATCTATTGATAACAATGTACTTAAAGTTTTTAAAGCTGGTTTGAATTGTTCTTCTTGTAATAAAATATGTGAATATATTAATAATATGACTGGATTTTTAGGACGTTTAATCAGTAATTTTTCTAACAATTCGATTACTTGTTCTCTATCTTGATGTTGTTCTAATATATCTTCTAATACTGATCTTAGTTGAATGGGATTATCCTTAAAAGTATCAATCATTGCTTCTAAATGAACCACGGCTTCATCAGTATGTTTTTGTTCTAATAATACTCTTCCTAAGATCTGACGTGCATAAGGGTTATTGGGAACTATAGTTACCCATAATTGTGCCGCCTTCATTGCAAGATTATAATCTTGAGCCAGTAAAGCATGTTGAGTTGCTCGTTCAATAATAATTAAATCATTAGTTTTATTAGCAATATCAAAAAAATTATTAGCTGCTAAAATATTATCACCACGTAATCTGGCCATTTCAGCTACTAATATTTTATACATATATTCTTGGCGTTGAGATACAAATGTAGTTGTAATTTGTTGAAGATTTTTATTTTCTTGTATCCCTCCTAATGTGGTTTGAGTGGCACAGCCCACTAGTAACTTAATTATGAGAATAATTTCTATACTTTTGTAAAATATTTTAGTGTTCATTTTTATTAACTTAACAAAGACTTTTTTTAAAGTTAGCAGTAAAAAGCTTGATCATAAAATTTTAGCTCTTAAATTATATAACATTATGAAAAAATAGAATAGTATAGTTAGCCAAAATATCCATAGTTGACAACATAATAATTTCTATATTCATTGATATCTATAATATTTATAGAAAAAACATTGGAAATAAAAGGGTTATATAAATTACAAATAACCAAATGAATTGATTTAGGTTTGAAGAATTTGACTAGTTGTATAACTTAATACACTAATATTATTATTAGTGACACTTAAATTAATTGTAACTATTATAACAAGCAAAAGTCTAAAATCCAATTTAGATTTAAAAATCAAGATAGAAAAATTAGTTAAATTAAACTGCCAAAATTAATTGGAGCTAATTCCAAACTCAATTTTTAATTTTTTTTCAAAAAAATCATTATGATATAATGATTCAAATAAAAATTTAAATATTATAAATTCTTAGTTTATATTAACTTTACATGATATATTTAACTATAAAATTTTAATTTACAAATTAAATACAGAATTAAAAAAATTATGCGTATAATCCAAGACGGTTTGACCTTTGATGATGTTTTACTATTACCAGCTCATTCTACAGTTTTACCTAAACAAGTTAAGCTTAATACTTTATTAACTAGAGAAATTACCATTAATATCCCGTTAGTATCAGCGGCAATGGATACTGTTACTGAAGCACGGTTAGCTATTACTATGGCTCAAGAAGGTGGGATTGGTATAGTACATAAAAATATGACTATCGAAATGCAAGCTCAACAAGTTAGGCAAGTTAAAAAATTTGAAAGTGGAATTATAAATGATCCATTTACGGTTGCTCCTAACACTAGTATTCAAAAAGTTTTGGAATTAACTAAAGCACGTAATATTTCTGGAGTTCCAGTAGTTGATAAAGGAATCTTAGTTGGAATTGTTACCTGTCGGGATTTACGGTTTGAGACCCATTATGATCAACCAATTACCAGCATTATGACTCCTAAAGAACGATTGGTTACTGTTCAAGAAGGAACTGGTCGGGATGAAATTGCTTATTTATTACATAAGCATAGAATTGAAAAAATATTAATAATAAATGACGAATTTCAACTACGTGGAATGGTTACTGTTAAAGATATCCAAAAAGCTACTGAAAAACCTAATGCTTGTAAAGATGAACATGGTCGTTTGCGAGTAGGAGCAGCAGTTGGAACTGGTAAGGATAGCAAGGCTAGAGTGGTTGCTTTAGCTGAGGCCGGAGTAGATGTAATTATTGTTGATACTGCACATGGTCATGCTCAAAGTGTATTGGATTGTGTTAAATGGGTTAAACAACAACATCCAGAGGTGCAGGTAATAGGAGGCAACATTGCAACTGGAGCTGGAGCTAAAGCCTTAGCAGATGCTGGAGCAGATGCGGTTAAGGTAGGAATTGGTCCTGGTTCTATTTGTACTACTCGTATTGTAGCAGGAGTTGGAGTACCACAAATTACAGCAATTAATGATACTGCAGAAGCACTTAAAGGAACTGGTATTCCGTTAATTGCAGATGGTGGTATTCGTTATTCAGGAGATATTGCCAAAGCCATTGCTGCAGGAGCTTATTCTATAATGATAGGTGGTTTATTTGCTGGAGCAGAAGAATCCCCTGGTGAAGTTGAATTATACCAAGGCCGAGCTTATAAGGCCTATCGTGGTATGGGCTCATTAGCAGCTATGGCTCAAGGTTCAAAGGACCGTTATTTTCAAGAAGGAGTTAGTGTTGATAATAAATTAGTTCCAGAAGGTATTGAAGGTCGAGTACCACATAGAGGCCATTTAATTGACATTATTCATCAATTATTAGGAGGAGTACGTTCTAGCATGGGTTATACTGGCTGCGATAATTTAGCCCAAATGCGTACTGAAACTACATTTATTAAAATTAGCCAAGCAGGAATGCGTGAAAGCCATGTCCATGATGTATCTATTACTAAGGAAGCTCCAAATTATAGAATGGATTAATTAAGTCTATCCAATTATTTATAAATAGTTGATATTTATTCTATTTTTTAGAATTTCCATCTGCTAATTATCTTAATATTTATTATATTCTTGATTTAGGAAAGATGTCTATTAAATTTCAGATATTCTCATACTACTAATAAAATTAGTTTAAAACTTCTGAAAATGTCATACACTATTAGAAGAAGTTTTGACTTTCATTAAAAATTAAGTATTATAGCATTAAGAATTATATTACAAGGTTCAAATATGAAAACAATAGGAATTATAGGTTTTGGCAATATTAATCAAGAGGTTGCCAGACAAGCAGTAAGCTCTAATAAAATAGAAATCAAATGGATTTTGGATAGAAGTCCAGGTAAAAAAGCTAAAAAAGAAGCTCGTCAACAGATTGAAAAGTCCTTGGGTAAAAAATTACGTTTTATTAAATCCAAAGAAAGTTTGCGTCCAATATCTGATAAAGTAGACGTTATAGTTGAGGCAACTGGAGCTATTAATGCTATAGAATATTTAAGGTATAAACGTGATAATTTAAAATGGGGTGACGAAGTATTATTTGTAACTGCCAATAAAGCGATGGTAGCAAATCATTTACCTGAATTTTTTGGTTCTAATAGCAATGATGTACGTATAGAAGCTGCGGTTGCTGCTGGTTTGCCTTTAATAAGGTCATTGTCTGAACATATAGCTGCTGATGAAGTACAAGGAATGGTTGGAATTTTAAATGGTACTACAAATTTTATGTTGGATGAAATGGAAAAAGCCATTTATGCATGTAAAAATCAAACTTACGATATGGTATTAGATGAGTCAGTACAAAGAGGTTATGCCGAGCCTGGTGGTGCTGGGGATGTTGATGGTCAAGATGCGGCTTATAAACTCCAAATACTTTCCAGAATTGCTTTTGGCACTGAAGCAGCTGCAAATCCAGATTTGGTTAGAGGAATTGACGATAATAAAACTTTTGATCAAATTCGTTCAGTAGATTTTATCTATGCTAATAAGTATCTTGAAAGTACAATTAGGCTAGTGGCAATTGCTCAATCTACTTCTAAACTAGAACCTTTCTTTCTAGTTTATCCAATGCTAGTACCAAAATCTAGTAAGATTGCTGCTATAAAAGGACCAGATAATTATATAGAAGTTTACTCCAAATATTTAGTTTATACTGATATGCAAGGCAAAGGTGCTGGGCCAGAACCTACGGCATGTGCTATGTTAGCCGATGTATTTAGTCATAAAAATTGTAATTCTGATCCAAAAGATCTAATTAAAGATTTTCGTAGTAGTGATGAAATATATTTTTCTAGATGGATGGTAAGAGGTTCTTGTTACGATCGTCCAGGAGTATTAGCCCATATATTCCAACATTTTGAAAATAAAGGAATTAATATTGATGAAGTATTTCAATTACAAACTGGTGAATTAGGGCGTGAATGGGATAAAGAAGAATTAAATTTAGGTACTGACCAAGAAAAAGTTTTACCATTTGCCTTCACTGTTACTAAAACAAGTTTAAGTAAGTTGCAAGAAGCGTTATCAACTATAAAATTAGAGAAAAAGTTTTTCCCTAAAAGAAATAAACTGTTTGCTTTTTATCCAGTATTAGAGCGAACAATTGATGCGAATGGAGTGCAAAAGTTTGTGATAGAAGAAAAATAATTAAGTTATTATTTTTTTTAAAAAGTTATATTTAGATAGGGTAGAGTGAAATCTAGAACTTTAATAAAATTTATGAAAGTGCATGGTTTCGTTTTAACTTTACCTGGTTTATATAGCGTTTACCGTTTGCAGAACAAAGTTTCGGGAAATCCGCTAAGCTCCATTCCCGAAACAACTTAAAGATGTACTCCAGTCAATCAAGAAACGCTATAGTATGTGAACCACGTCTATAATCTGTCATTTCAACAGTATATAACAAAATTGCTAAAGCTATCGCCTAAAGGCGAGGGTTTTATCCATCCCAATTGGAGACAATAAATTCAACACTTTCATATTTAAATCTGGATTTTGATTATCAAACCAAGTAACATCATCTAAAGAACGTAACCAAGTTAATTGCCGCTTAGCTAACTGACGAGTAGCAATAATTGCTTTTTCAGGTAAATCAGTATAGTCTAGTTTACCTTCTAAATAATGCAAAACTTGTCGATAACCAACACAACGCATGGATGGTAAACTAGTATTCAAATCTGGCCGATTAAACAACTGTTCTACCTCTTCAATAAAACCTTGTTCAAGCATAATATTAAATCGTTTAGCAATATTTTCGTGTAAAATACTACGTTCAGTTGGAGCTAATATTAATTTTATAGTAGGATATAACCAACGTTGGACTTTGGTTTCAGAACGCCAAGCTGTTATACTACGTCCTGATGCAATATAAACTTCTAATGCTCGTTGAATTCTTTGAGAATCATTTGGATGAATCTGTTTAGCAGCTTGTGGATCAATAGTGGTTAGTTGTTGATGCATGGCTGCCCAGCCTATTTCTGCTGCCTGTTTGTCTAAGGTCTGACGTATTTCAGCATTAGCAGTTGGAATATCTGATAAACCTTTAATTAAACTATTAAAATATAGCATAGTTCCACCAACTAACAATGGTATTCGTCCAGCAGTATGGATAGCTTGAATTTCAGCATAAGCATCTTCAACAAATTGAGCTACTGAATAACTATTTATTGGATCACGAATATCAATCAAACGGTGAGGAGCCATCGCTAAAATTTCTGCCGAGGGTTTTGCTGTACCAATATCCATCCCTTGATAAACCATCGCTGAATCGACGCTGATAATATCACAAGGTAAATGTTTAGTAAGAAATATGGCCAGTTCGGTTTTACCCGATGCTGTTGGTCCCATTAAAAAAATGCAAGGTAATTTCATGTTAACTACAATTTATAAAAATTTAATAATAATTTTATTTAGCATCCCAATACTTACCTTAGGGCATGATTTTGAAACGAATATTAATAAATTACAACTTGCTTTAGAAGCTGGTAATTTAAATACTGAACAATTGGTTGATATTAAGTTACAACTGGCAAATACCTATCAAAATTTAGGCCTATCACAAAAAGCACTTAAAATATTATTAGAAACTGAAAAAAATTCTAAATCAAATTTATTAAATAGTAAGTTATACAGCTCATTAAGTGATATATACTTAGCAATCCATCAGGATAATAAGGCTCGGAATTATATTGATAAAAGCTTACAATTATTACCCAACAACTCTCCTTCTCTCATCCATGCAGCAGTATTAAATAACTTGGGCAACGTCTTAATTATAGAGGCTTATTATGCCAAAGCTATAAAAGCCTATACTAAAGCTCTTAAATTAGCTAAAAATTCTAAAGAACTTAGTGGACGGATTGCTATCAATATGGCTCATGCTTATTTTGAAAATAAACAGTTAAAAAAAGCCATTTATATACTACCAATTGCAGAACAATATTTTAATTCATTACCAGATGAATATTCAAAAATATTTGGTTTAATTGGAGTTGGAAAGCTAGCTATTCAACTATCATCAGAAAAAATTGCATATAAAGTACTTAATAATGCTTTAAAACTTGCTAAAATTACCAAACATAACCGTTTAATTTCTTATGCTTATGGTTTTTTAGGTAATTTATACGAAATTCAACAACGTTATAATGAGGCTTTGCAATTAACTAGAAAAGCTATTTTTTTTGCCAAACTTGATTCTGGTTCTTTTTTTAATCAGCAAAATCAAGCATCAGAAATTTTATATCGTTGGCAATGGCAGTTAGGCCGAATTTTTAAAGCCAAAGCTGATATAAATTCTTCTATAGAAGCTTATCAACAAGCAGTTAATAGCTTGCAACCAATTCGACATGAAGTGGCTATTGGTTATCGAAATGATGAATTATCTTTTCGGGAACGAGTAGGTCCGATTTATTTTGGATTAGCCGACTTATTATTACAAAAAGCAACCAATCAAATTGATTTAAAAGCTGCCATAGATGTTATAGAAGTTTTTAAAACTGCTGAATTACAAGACTATTTTCAAGATGACTGTGTAACTAAATCATCTAAAACTTTATGGGATAAAGATATTGCTAATAATATTGCAGTATATTATCCAATTATGTTACCAGACCGTATTGAAGTTCTGCTTAAAATATCTCAATCTCTTTACCGTTTCACTTTGCCTATTACTGCAGAAAAACTAAAAGATGAAGTTAATGAATTTAGGTTTGAACTTGAAGATTACAGTACAACTAATTTTTTACCTTATGCTCAACGTTTATATAATTGGTTAATTGTTCCTTTTAACGATATATTACTTACAAACCAAGTAGATACTTTAATTTTTATTCCAGATGGTGTATTACGGACTATTCCATTTGCAGCTTTACATGATGGTAAAAAATTTCTAATTTCTACATATAACGTTGTAATAAATCCAGGCTTAAATTTAAATGGAGTTAAAAATATAAAAACTCCCAAAATTTTGCTAAATGGTTTATCAGTTGGAGTTCAAGGTTATAATGAATTACCTGCAGTAGAAGATGAAATAGAAGTCATTGGTAAGTTATATCATAAAAATGTTAATAAATTATTAAATCATGAATTTACTATAGATAATTTCACTACAAGTTTGGAAAAAACTAATTATTCTATTTTACATATCGCTTCGCATGGCCAATTTGACAGTGATCTTAATAAAACTTTTTTACTAGCCTATGATGGCAAAATAACTATGCATAAGTTAGAAAAATTAATTAGGCTTAGTGAACGTCGGGCAGAACCGTTAGAACTACTAACTTTAAGTGCTTGTCAAACTGCGGTTGGCGATGATCAAGCGGCATTAGGATTAGCTGGAATTGCTCTTAAAGCAGGAGCTAAAAGTGCATTAGCTAGTTTATGGTCAATTAATGATGAAGCTACTACAATATTGATGCAAAAATTTTATCAACAGTTACATGTGGAAAAAATGTCCAAGGCAAAAGCCCTTCAAATAGCACAATTAAACTTACTAAGATATCGTAGTTATAAACATCCTGCATATTGGGCATCATTCTTGCTGATTGGGAATTGGCAATAGCTCAAATGCCAATTAATCTAATTTATAATACTTCTATAAAGAACCTTTTACATGATTATCAGCTTAATAGGCAAAGTTTGTTTTGTAGTCATGTTGCTATTTGCCAGCTCATCTTTTTCAGATGTTATATTTGACGGCAGTTTAGGTTCTAAAACTAATCTACAAGGACCACAATTTGAAATTAATTCTAGTTATGGTCAATTACGTGGTAATAATTTATTTCATAGTTTCCAACAATTCAATCTTAATCAAGATGAAATAGCAACATTTTCCGGCCCAGATACAGTTACCAATATAATAGCCCGTGTTACTGGTGGTGAAAGTTTTATTAATGGTACAGTACGTTCTATAATTCCCCAATCAAATTTATATCTACTTAATTCCAAAGGATTTTTACTAGGAGAGAATGCCAAACTTGATTTATCTGGTTCTTTTTATCTTAGTACAGCTAACCAATTGTATTTAACTAGTGAAGTATTTGCTTCTCAATTAGGGAAATCGAGTATTTTAACTAGTAGCCCACCATCAGCTTTTGGATTTTTAAATGATGGAGTAGCGGCAATTACAATTCAAAAAAGTGGGTTAGTAGTTGCTAAAAATAAAACATTATCAATTTTAGCTAATGAAATAGATATAGATGGCGGTAGATTACGAGCAACTTCTGGCAGAATTAATTTAGCAGCCATTACTGATAATAAGCTCAAAATAACCCCTCGTGGATTTAATATTGAAGAAGCAAAATTTGGCAATATTACATTACAAAATAGTTCTACAGTGGATGTTGGAAAACAAGGAACTGGTGATATTTATATTAGTGGAGGACAGTTTTTATTACGCAATAAAAGTACAATTGTTACTAATACAGAGGTTGGAACTAATAGTGGTGTAATTGATATTAAAGTAGATTCTTTGTATTTAGATAAAGGAGCAAATATAGAAAGCCGAGCTTTTGATATTGATCAGAAAGGTAACAATATTATTATTAATGCTGCTGACACAATTAGTTTAATGCAAGATAGCAAAATTAGAACTAGTTCATTTAGTAGAAAAGCTCAGGCTGGGAATTCTGGGAATATTGTGTTAAATGCTAAAATATTAAATTTATACGATGATAGCTTAATTAGTACTACAACTTATGGACCTGGATTTGGTGGCAATATTAACATCACTGCTATTGAAAATATAAATATTAGCAATGCAGTTATTCAAGCTAGTTCTAAACCGAGTAAAACTGATATCAAAGCAGGTAATGCTGGACAAATTTTAATTACAGCAAAAAACTTAAATTTATTTGGCGACAACAGTAAAATAGATAATAATACTCTTGGCACTGGACAAGGTGGTAACATTATTCTTAATGTTGCAAATAAATTGAATATTAATGATGGCTTAATTTCTGCCGATAGTTTATTAGGATCTGGTAATGCCGGAAGTATTAGATTAAACACTGCTATTTTGGAAATGAATAATGGAACTATTTCTACTGCAACTAACAGAGCCAGAGGTGGAAATATTACTATAAATTCTCAAACTTTGTTGAATTTAAACAATAGTAAATTAACTGCTAAAGTTAGTGGAGGATTTGGTAATGGAGGTAACATTGCAATAGGTAATCCGAGTTTTTTCCATATGCAAAATAGTTCTATTAAAGCTGATGCCAGTGGCGGTAATGGTGGAGTAATATTGATTGTGACTGGAACTCCAAAAGATATTTACAATAGTGAAATTACAGCTTCGTCCGAAACTGGAGCTGATGGAGGAATTAAGATTGATGGAATTTACAATGTAGATGTAACTACTTTACCAATTGATTTTTTAGATGTCAGCACCTTTATCCGACAAAATTGTATAGCTGATATTAATACTGAATATAGCAGTTTTTTTATCAAAGGCCGAGGCGGATTGCCTAATGCTCCTGATGATTTACAAACTTATATTCCAAATTTATAATAAAAGGCATATATAGCAATTCTTAATTATGAATGCTTAATTCTTAATTAAATTCAAAATAAATATCAATTTATTGCTGTAG
>JQIA01001446.1_pt1 | contig 12762 bp, 9 predicted proteins | sample 811431 | NCBI WGS metagenome assembly JQIA01 (sample SAMN02998118, study PRJNA258478) | marine sediment metagenome | biome: marine; feature: seafloor; material: sediment; isolation source: oil-polluted sediment collected from 3 locations (0.5 km, 0.7 km and 0.9 km)... | place: USA: Gulf of Mexico ... | reverse complement strand
AACCAACCGTAACCTGCCCATTCATTAACATAGGCAATAACCAATCTCTTAATTCTGATAGTTTTTGGTTTTGTTTTAAAGTATTATTAATTTTAATATAAATAGGATTTGCTATTTTATGGAACTTATCAAATAAAGAACTGTTTGGAATCGGAAAATTAAGAGCCTTTAGTTTTCCTTGAGTAATTAATGGTTGAGCTGAACCACCTGCAATATTTGAATAATTGATGCTTTTTAAAGTCAAAAGAAGCCACCATAAATATTCCTCATTTTTTGGTTGAGAAGTAACTGCATTATCCGTTATCCAACAAGGATCAATTGAATAATGAACTTCTCCATAATTTGCTCCAACTCTTCCAATAGCAATAACAGGTTTATTAAATAATGATTTTTCTGTCTTTCCAACAATTCCATTAGAGCCAAAAACAGGGACTTTGCCATTTTTACTTAGTAATTCTTTCTTCATTCCTTTCCCATTCTTGAAATCAGCTTTTGAAGCTAATTCTTTAACTTTCCAACCAACAGGAATCTCTCGTTTTAAATCGTCATTAAAAACCATTTTTCCTCCAGAAGATTTATAAGGTTTTCCGTTATTATCAGGAAAATCGAACTGTACAAACCAATAATCATAGAGCGTTTTTGCCATCGCTTCTAATTCTTGGTTTATTTTATTGTTGATTTCTATTTTGGCGTCTAAATCAGAAAGAACTTTGGCTATTTGTTTTTGGATAGTAATTCCTGGGAATTCTACTTTTAAATCTGTTATATGGTCTAGCCTTAATGAAGGCACTGTACTTCCTACACTAACATTAGCAAAGTGTTTTGTTAATGTTTTCAATTTATAATACAAATAATTTGGAAAACACACTTCTTTAAAATGATAAATCACATAGCACCTTTGATGTAAGTTAAATTTACCATTAAAATAACGAGGCTCAAATATTTGTCGAGAATCTTCACCTGCTATTATTATTGCTTCTCCATCAAATAAATAACTATTACTTCTTTTGACCTCAGTAGATCTATCAAAAAAGCAATATCTCCCATTCTCTACAGCATCTTTAACATCATTTTTTCCATTAGTAACTTTCGCTATTTTTATTATTGAAATCTTATCTATCAAAGCTCAGGTCATTTAAATTATTCTTAATCTCCCTTTCCAAATTTTTAGATTATGAAAACAAACTTTCTAAATTGTTTTCAAAGTCATTCATTTTAGTCGCAAACTCATCCGCAGAAATGTCTACATATTCAATTTTCACTTCAAAATATTGCCCTGCACTTAAACTGTAGTTCTTCGCTTTTATGTCATCATAAGAAACTACTACAGAGAAATCTTCTTTAACTTCTTTGGCATTAAAAACATCAATAATTTGTTGTTCTTCTATAGCACTTAAAACTGTTTTTTGGTTTTTACCATCTTTTACTTTGGTTCCTAAATTAGAAGCATCTACCAAAACCACATCTTTTGTATTGGCTTTGTCTAAAAACAAAATACTAACGTTGGTACCTGTAGTTGCAAAAATATTAGAAGGCATAGAAACCACACCAGCCAACATTTTACTTGTTACTAATTTTTGGCGTATTTTTTTATCAATACCACTTTGTGCCGTAATAAAACCTGTAGGCACTACAATTGCTGCTTTACCCGTTTCTGGCGTTAAAGAATGCATAATGTGTTGTATAAACAACAAATAAATTGCCATAGAATCTTTCTTGCTTTTCGGAATATTTGGAATTCCTGCAAAGAAGCGTTCTTTATTGGCTTTGTTATCTAAATCTACGCTGTAATCAGAAAAATCTAATTTAAATGGCGGATTAGAAACAATATAATCAAACTGTTCTAATTGTCCGTTTTCTTGTTTATGATATGGACTTAAAATGGTGTTACCTTGTATAATATTTTGGATAGAATGTACGAGGTTGTTTAAAATTAAATTTAAACGCAACAAGGCAGAAGATTTCTGAGAAATATCTTGTGAGTAAATAGTACATTTTTCTTCGCCAATGGCATGTGCAATATTCATTAACAAAGTACCAGAACCTGCACTTGGGTCATAACAAGTAGCATTGTTTACATTTTTGTCTGTAACCAAACATGCTGCCATAATCTTTGCAACGGCATGAGGTGTAAAATACTCAGCATATTTACCTCCAGCATTGGTGTTGTAGTCTTTAATTAAATACTCGAAAATAGTAGCGAAAAAATCGAACTTCTCTTCAAAAATTTGCTCAAAACTAAAACTAACTAATTTATTAACCAATGCTTTGCAAAAATCATCTCTATTGTCGGTTACATATTTACTAATATTCTCGAACAACACAATACGTTCTCCACCTTGTGTTAATACAGAGAAAATATCATTATTTGCTCTGGCAACATCTAATAAGGTTTCATCAAAAATATCTGCAAACTTGTCTTTGTTCTGTTGTCCGAACAGACGAGACAATAGATTTTTAGGCGCAATTAAAGCGGTGTTCTCGCTAATTTGCATACTTAACATTTCTAATTCATCATCAGAAAACGTTTTAAGAGCATCATCTATATTTTCTGCTTCGGCTAATTTGGGTTCTATTTTCTTTAACTCATAAACATATTTATCATTCAAAAATTTATATAAAAAAACTTGAGTGATTATTTTAAATTCGTTTCCATCATTCCCTAAACCATAATTGGCACAAACGCTTTTTAAATCGTCTATTAATGCCTTGGTTTTGGTTTCAAATTGTGCGGTTTTTGTCATAAATAATTAATTATAAATTTTCAATTACGAATTAGAATTTCTAATTGTCTTTTGAATGCTTCCAATAATTCGTAATAATTCTTCTATATCGTTTAGTAATGGTGCTGTTTGTTCTTTTGTTAAATAATTAGTGTCTGTTAGCAATCTAATCCAATATTTTGTTTCTCTAGCTTCTTTGTATGAAATGGTTAATTTGGCAAAAAAAATCTTTTCTACTTTGCCCACCAATAGCTTCTTCTATATTTGCGCCTATTGATGTTCCTGAACGAATTAATTGTTTACTTAAAATATATTCTTTCTTTTCTGTTTGAAGAAACTTACAGATGTTTACAATTTTAATTGCAAATGCATACGATTTTATTTGTACTACGTTTTCTTTCATAATTCGTAATTAAGCATTCGTAATTCTTAAATTGTAGTGAATTTTCTAAAATTTGTTCTATCAATAATTTCTTCTTTTGCGTTGTATTCATTTACAAAAGTTTTGGGTAATCTTACTTTTTTCTTTGCATTCCATTTAAACTCAAAGCCTGTGATAATGCCATTTTGTTCTTCTACTAAATCTACTTCTTGTTGTTGTTTTGTTCTCCAGAAATACATTTTGGTATTTGTGTTTTTATAGCTATTCTGCTTTAAACGCTCTGATATTAAAAAGTTTTCCCACAAAGCACCTTTATCTTGTCTTAGGTCTAAAGGGGTAAAGTTGCCTAGTATCATATTACGGACACCATTGTCATAGAAATATATCTTTTTATTCTTTTTAATTTCTTTTCTTAGGTTACTACTAAAGCTATTCAATTTAAAAATGACGTATCCTTTTTCTAGAATATCGATGTAATTAGAAACCGTATTTTTATCAACCCCTACAGTTTGAGCCAATTCATTATAATTTACTTCACTTCCTAATTGTAAAGCTAAAGCCTGAACTAGTTTTTCTAGTACTTCTGGTTTTCTAATATTTGAAAATGCTAATATGTCTCTGTATAGGTAGCTATTTACGAGTTGTTTTAAAATCTCTTGTTCTTCTCCAATATTATTTAAAACATCTGGATAAAAGCCATATAACAATCTATTTTCTAGTTGTTGTTCTGCTACTAAATAGCCTTGTTTATCTTCAAATTCTTCCCAACTGATTGGGTATAATTCATATTCCCATTTTCTACCTGTTAAAGGCTCATTTAGAGCTGTAGAGAGATCAAATGAAGAAGAACCACTTACGAATAACTGTACATCTTTTAATTGATCTATAATAATTTTTAGCGTTAAACCAATACCTTCTATTCTTTGAGCTTCATCTACAAAAACAAGTTTATTAGTGCCTATAATACTTTTAATTTGTTCTGTATTTGGGTTGTTTAAAAGACTTCTTACAGTAGAATCATCACCATCTAAAAAAAGATACTTCTTAGTATGAACAAGATCTTTTAATAAAGTTGTTTTACCAACTTGTCTTGGCCCTGTTAAGATAATGGCTTTCCCTTTATTTATTTTACGTTCTATGGTCTCTTTTAATGTACGTTGATACATGTTTTTAATTTTTATACGAATGTACAAATTATTACATTGTAATCACTAATGGTTATGTTTTTTAGTGATTACATTCACTAATGGTTATGTTTTTAGGTGATTATGTTCACTTTCCTACACTTAAAAATAGATTAAGCAACAATCCCATTATATTCGTTGATATATTCTTTTACTAAAATGTTGTTAATGCGTTTTACATCTGTTGCATTGATGTTGATGTTCTGTTTGTTTTTAAATTGATTGATAACTAAACGCATCATCATTTTTTCTACATAACTTTCGTTTTCTAAAATCTTTGCGTTTTGTAGTATTTCATTATCTACTTCTGCTTTTAATCCTTTTAAGGCTTCAAACAATTTACGCTCATTATCTGTTAAAGGATCTTTCTCAATTAAGCGTTTGTGAATACGTGCGTACTTTGCATCATAATCATACTTTGCTTTTAATAACTGATTTTCTCTTTCTAACTTTTTGGCTGCATCGTAAATTTCATTCAAGGCTTTTATGTTGGCTTCCATTTCTTCTTTAGAAACTTCACTTAAATTTCTCTTCTTAAATAAACGTTCTAATTCTTCACGTAGAGAAACAAATATGGGGTCTTTCTGGTCGAAATTACCACCTAACATTTCACGGGTTTTTCCTAAAATATCTTTTAACTCATCTGCCAACACCATTTCTTCTTCCTTTACTTTTGTAAAAGCAAAAATGACATCTTCTAAAGCAGTGTTTAAAATATTGTTGGTTTCAAGATTGTTCTCTAAAGCTAATTTTGTGTTGATGAGTGCTAAACGATCATTTGTTAATCTTGATAAAACAGCTAGTTTTCTAAAGTCTAATCGCTCTAATAACTCAAAGTTACCAGACAATCGGATTAAGTTGTAGAGTTCTTTAGAGTTGTTTAAAACTTTTGCAATCTCTCTAATTTCTGTACGATCATTAATTTCTGATATTTGCTGACTAAACACTTCTGCATTATTGGTATCAAACTTAAAAATGACATCTTTTATCTCTTCAATCTCTTTTTTTATTTCTTCTGCGGATTTAAACAAGTTAGAATAATGTTGCATTTCATCTCCTAACTCACTTTGCAATTCATTAAAATAATCTTGATTTGTTTTATCGAATTCTTTTTGAATATCAGCAAAATCAACCACAAAACCGTATTTATGATTTTTATAGGTTCTGTTTACTCTGGTTAATGTTTGTAATAAATTATGAGACTTTATTTTACGACCTATGTATAATTTCTTTAATCTTTTGGCATCGAAACCAGTCAGCAACATATTGTACACAAAAAGCAAGTCTATTTTCCCTGCTTTAAAATCATCTACCCAGTCTTTACGTTCTTGTTTTGTACCAACATCATGCAAAATTACAGTAGCCTTATTTACTTTGCTATCTGCAATCTTTTTATGTCCATATTGTTCAGGATCTTCTGCAGCTTGTTGAAAATACGTTTCTGGTCTGATTGCATATTTTTCATCAAAGATATCTTGCATCATTTTAGCCTGATCAGAAGAGTCACAAACTACCATTCCGCCAATTGTATTGTCATCCATAGAAATTCTTGCTTTTTCTAGATCTTGAATGATATAGTTTAGCATTGGTTCTACAAATTTATGATGTGAATAGATTTTCTTCTTATCAGCATCACCTTCTAAAACTTTAATTTTCTCTAGTGTTTCTTGAAGTGTAAGTTTGTATTTCGTTTCTATCTCTTCACGAATTAAACGTAATGTATACCCGTCTTTGATGGATAAGTTGTAGTAATATTTATGAATATAATCGCCAAACAACGTTTTAGAATTGTATTCTTTACCCAAAAGGGGAGTACCTGTTAACCCTATTTTTATAGAGTGCTTGTCTGCTAGTTCTAAATTGGCTAAAAAACTTCCTCTCGGATTGTAACTTCTATGTACTTCATCTAAAAAGAAAATACGTTGTACGCTTAGATTGTAATCGTTGTTTTTTATAACATCAGGATCGTCTTTAAATTTCTGAATATTAACAGCCGTAATCTCTGCTTTCCCAGAGTTGTTATGAATTACGTTAGTAGACTTGATATCTTTTGTAAAAGCCTCCCTACTGCTAATTTTATGCACAGTTAGACCACGAGAAGTAAATTCTTTTGCAGCTTGATTTAACAAATCGATTCTATCTACAATAAAATAAAATTTAGGAATAATATTTTTCTTTTGATAGTAATCTGTTAGATGTTTTACATTAAAATACGCCAAGGCGGTTTTACCAGAACCTTGTGTGTGCCATATGATTCCTTTTTTAACTCCGTTTTCTAGCTTATTCTCAATGGCTTTTGTTGCAAAAATTTGAGGATAACGCATAACATGTTTTTCCAAACCATTTTCTTCCTCTACATAAGCAAAAGCATATTGCAATATAAACTGCAAACGTTCTTTTTGGAATAGGGAAGTGGATATAGAGTTTGTTGCTGAATTTGGATTCTTATTTGAAGCAAATTCTTTAGAGTTTTTAATACTGATGAGATTTGTATCTTTCAATACAAAGTTTTCTACTTCTTCTGAAACTGGAGATAAAATTTTATCTAAATCAAAAGTTTCTTCTTCTCTAAAATAATTGAATATTGGTTTTCTGTAATTTGTTGTGCTATAAAAAGCACCTTCTAACATTTGAGTATCGCTATCACTATACGGCATGTTGTTAGAAAAAACCATTAACTGAGTTAAGTTGATAAACTTTCTAAATTTCTTATTCTGAAAACGAGTTTGCATTCGTTTATGTTCTGCTAAAATTCCATCTCTATTGTTTGGTTTTTTAACTTCGATGAAGATTAAAGGAATTCCGTTTATTAGTAGAATAATATCTGGTCTAAAATTGTCCTCATCTTTTTCATAAGGTAATTCTGTAACTACGTGAAAAGAATTGTTTTCAAAATTCTCAAAATCAATGAGTTTAATTCCTGATTGATCTATTAATTTTTTATAGAAAGCTCTACCTAAATCTTCGTTTTCTAAAGTAAGAGAAACTTCATTATAAAATTTTTCAGCTTCTTTTTGAGAAAGGTTCGTATTGATCTTTCTAAGTTGAGGATAAAAGATATCTGTAAAAATATTTGTACTAGTATCCCAAGTGTTATCCTTTAGAGATAAGTATGTGTATCCTAGCTGAATTAAGTGTAGGATTGAGGGAATCTTTACTCTGGAATCTTCGTTAAACTTCATAGCAAATGAATAAGCTACTAATTTAATAAAAGCAAATTGAATATAGATTATAGATTTCTATATTTATACGACATTATTTTTTTTATTTTTACATATGGATTTATTCAACCAAGAAAGCATTACAAATATTTTACCTTTTGATGGAATTACAAATTATCATGGACTTGTTTTAAATAAAAGTCAATGCGAATTTTATTATCATAAATTGATAGAAACTATTCAATTTAAAAATGATGAAGCAATTATTTTTGGTAAAAAGATAATCACTAAAAGAAAAGTAGCTTGGTATGGAGAGTCTGAATATTCTTACACGTATTCTAAAGTAACAAAAACGGCAAATATTTTCACAAAAGAGTTACTAGAACTCAAAGAAATAGTTGAAAAAGAAAGTGGAGAAACGTATAATTCTTGCCTTTTAAATTTATATCATTCAGGGGAAGAAGGTATGGCGTACCATTCTGATGGAGAAAAAATGTTGAAGAAAAACGGAGCAATTGCTTCTTTGTCTTTAGGGGCACAGCGTAAATTTTCTTTTAAGCATAAAGAGAATAAACAAAGAGTTGATATTGTTTTAGAAAATGGGAGTTTATTAGTGATGAAAAAAGGTACACAAACCAATTGGTTGCATAGATTGCCTCCTACTAAAAAAGTAAAAACACCAAGAATTAATTTAACTTTTAGAAGTATAGAGTTGTAAAATTAACTATCAATTCTTTTGATAAAATCATCTCTATAATTTAGACCAATAGGTATCCAATTATCATCAATAATAATTCTATTTCTTTGTACAGAATAAATGTGTTTTAAAGAAACAATGTATGATTTATGAACACGAATGAAATTCGATTTACCTAGTTTTAGTTCAAAATTCTTAAGACTACTTAGTGTTAAAATTGGCTTCTCTTTATGGGTATGAATTTTTATATAATCCTTTAAAGATTCTATATATTTTATGTCCGCTAAGTTTATCTTTAAATTCTCATATTCAGATTTTACAAAAATAAATTGTGGAATGGTTTCTTTATTTACTAAAGGAATTTCTTCTTCTATTTTTAACTTTAATAAATTTTGAGCCCTTGTTGCTGCTTTTAAAAATCGATGAAAAGGAATTGGTTTTACAAGGTAATCTATGGCATTTAAATTAAAGCCTTCTACAGCGTAATGAGAATATGCTGTGGTAAAAATAAACATTGGTTTATCTTCTAACGATTTTATAAAATCGATTCCAGAAAAATCTGGCATTTCTATATCTGTAAATATTAAATCAATTTTTTGTTCTTGTAAAAAGCTAGTTGCTTCAAAACAATTTGAGCATGAACCTACTAATTCTAAAAACGGAACTTTAGTTATAAAATCTTCTAATAATTCTAATGCAAGAGGTTCATCATCAATAATTATACATTTCATAGACTATTTTTTTAATTTGATTTTTAAATCGATTCCAAATGATTTTTCATCACTTGCAATCTCTAAAGTATGTGCATTTGGGTATAATAAATTCAGCCTATTTTGTATGTTTTCTAACCCAATACCAGAATTTTTATTTATTGTGATTTGTAAAGAAGATAGATTGTGAACTTGCAATTGTAGCTCATCATTACGACTTGAAATGATAATTCTAATATCCGTTTTACCTTTATAATCTGTTCCATATTTAAAGGCATTCTCAATAAATGAAATAAGTAATAAAGGTTCAATTTTATAGTTTAAATCTCCATGGACATTTATTTTTACACCGCTAGAATCTTTTAATCGTAACAACTGCAAGGAGATATAGTTTTTTATATATTCAACTTCTTTTTTTAAGGAAATATATTCTTCATTTGCTTCATAAATCATATATCGCATTAACTCAGAAAGTGTAACTATAGCAACAGTTGTATCATCAGATTTTTTATTAGCTAAGGAATAAATACTATTTAGTGTATTAAATAAAAAATGAGGGTTTAATTGGGCTTTTAAAAAAGATAATTCAGAATTTATTTTTTGAGAAGCTGCAATTGTTCTTTCTTTTTCAGATCGATACCATTCTGAAACTAATTTAATACAAGTACTTAAAGCAAAGAATAAAAGGAGTAAAATAGGAGGGTTTAAATTGATGTTGTTTTCTCTAAACTGTCTAGCGTTATTTTTTAATATCTCATCAAAAAAACGAGGCCTTATTACGGGTTTTAGTATTGTTTCTAAAATAAAAATAAAGGAAATAATTAATAGTAAAGAAATTATAATATAAAGAATTATTTTTTTGTTCAGTAAATATTCTGGAATTAGAAAAGCATAATTCAAATAAAAAACAGTAATAAAAATGATATTTAAAAAGTAAAATTCATTCGGAATTGTATCAAATCTAAAATTAGACTGAATAGCAGTAATTGCTAAAAAGAACGCCCAAGTAACAATATGAACAATGATAGTTGTGTTGATTTTTTTTAAAAGAGTATTCAAATTATTCATTATTTGATATGACAAAATTATATAGTTAGACTCTTAAAAATCTCCCAAAAGACTGTTGTTTTTTTCACAAAAAAAATAAGGTTAAAAAATAAGTTACTAATTTTGAGTAACTTATTTTTTAACCTAAATATTTAATTTGTAGTTAAGTTTAATTAAAAATTAATCATCTTCATTTTCTAATTCTTCTGGTCTAAATTCCCAAACATCATCAAAATAATAACTACCACTTCTCCCCATTAAAACAAAAGCTTTATCAGCAAAAACAAATGCAGAAGCGTTTTGTCTAGCCGAACCTTCAAATGCAGGTATTTCATCCCAAGTATCTGTTGTGGGGTCATAAGACCAAGATTCTGTTGTTATAGCCCCAGAAACACCAGTTGTTATATAACCTAATCCATTCAAAGAGAATGAAGTTCCGCTGCTTAAAAGAATTTCATAATCATCGTCATCATCGTCGTCATCGTCCAAATCAGTTAATCTTGTCCAAGTAGATCCATTAAAAGAATAAAAATCATCTTCATAAGTTCCGTTATGAATTCCTAACCCGATGTAAGCAACATCATCAATTTTAAAAACTGAGGCACTTTGACGCTTTTCTCCTCCAAAACCTACAGATTGTTCCCAAGAATTGGATGCAACATCATATTTCCAAAAATCTTTTTGTTCACTACCATCATAACCAGTACCAATATATCCATCTGTATCGATAGAGAAACCAATAGCACCATATCTTGCAGTTCCTGCAAAATCTGCTTTTTGTGTCCAAGAATCTAATGTTGGGTCATATTCCCAAAAATCATTTAACTCATCACTTCCATCATATCCTGTTCCTAAATACCCTTTTCCGTTTATAGAAAAACCTACAGCACCACTTCTTGCAACTCCAGGAAAAGCAGCCTTTTCTACCCAATAATCACCTTCAGAATTATATTCCCAAGTATCTGCTAAATAATCGTCACCATCATAACCTGTTACTAAATACCCTTTTGTACCAATGGTAAAACTTACTGAGTTTGCTCTGGAGTTTCCATCAAAAGTAGAACTCTCAACCCAGTTTCCATATTCATCATCATCGTCATCATCACTGCTACTGCAACTTATAGCAAGTAGAGACATTAATGTAGCTAAAAATAGAAACCTACTTTTTTGTATTAAATTTGTTTTTCTCATTATGTTTAATTTATTCATTTGCTTAATTATGCCGCAAACGTAAAAGCTATTTAATTTAAAATAGTACGAAATAGACAAACGGAAGTATTTTATAGATAACCATGTAAACCAAATGTTAATTTTCTTAAAAGGTGTTAAATATGGGGTTTAAAGGTGTTTTATCACATTAAGTCTATAAAAAAGTGTTGTTTATATATTTTATGATTTCTTATGATTCAGTGCCTAATATTTTTGCTCTAAAAAGTAAAATGAGGTATTTTATTATTGGTGTTTTAAGTATTATTTATTTGTCATCTTGTACAAATGATGACACAACTTATGAAGTTGGAAATGATTTTATAGAAAGCAAATTTCAGGTTAGAGTTATAGATACTTTTTCTATAAAAGCAGGAACTTTTAAAATAGACTCTTTAGTAACATCTAGCACAAATAGAATTTTATTAGGTAGTGTTGAAGATGAAAATCTGGGGCATTTATCTGCAAAATCTTATCTACAATTAGTAACATCTACATTCTCCTTAAATTCAAATGCTGTATATGATTCTATAGGGATGATTTTAAATTATGATACGTATTATTTGGGAGATACAACTCGATTACAAACTTATAAATTACATAGAATTACAGAAGACTTTGTACCTAAAGAAGGTGAAACTTTTTATAATACATCTTCATTAGAGTATGATTCTGAAAGCTTAGGAGAAATTTCATTCACACCAAAGCCGAATAAAGAAACAGATTCTCTTTTCATTAAAATGGATAACAATTTGGGAGAAGAAATTTTTAATAAAATTCTATACAATGATGTTAATAATTCAGATGATTTTTTACAGTATTTTAAAGGATTAGCCATCATTCCTGATACAACAGAAAGCAATCATGTTATAGGTTTTAATGCTTTGGCATCCTCGGGTATTACAGGTAATTCTAGTATGCGCTTGTATTACACAATAAAAGATGATGATAGTGAAGACAACAGTTATTATATAGACTTTTTCATTTCTAATACAGCAAAGCAATTTAATGAAATAGATACAGATTTATCTGGCACTACTTTAGGTGATTTTGAAGACGGAGAAGAAATTAAATTAAGTAAAGTTACAGATGACTTAATTTTTGCTCAGGCAGGATCAGGAATTACAGCAAGAATAGAAATGCCTTCCATAAAAAAGCTTCTAGAATTTTCTGAAAATGCAACTGCATTAAGTGCTGAATTAACTTTTAATCCTTTAAAAGGAAGTTATGATGAAAGCAATCCGTTACCAGAAGCATTATTGGTGTATGTGGTAGACCATAAAAATAGAATTGTACAACAACTTACAGATATAGATGGCAATATAGCTTATGCTAATTTAAATGAAGAAGATAATGAGTTTGATGAAAACACTTTTTATCATATAGATTTAAGTGGTTTTGTTGAAGAAGTTCTATTGACTGAAACGGATTTAAATTATGCTTTGATGATTCAGTATCAAAACTATACAAATAATGTAAATAGTATGGTTATAGAAAATAATTTAGGGACTAGTAAGAGAGTAAAATTATCAGTAAAATATTTAAACTATTAAGATGAAAAATAAAATATTATTAATAGTATTTGTCGCCTCAGTAAACATTTTATGTGGTCAAAATAATGCAAATACACCATATTCTTTATTTGGTTTAGG
>JQIA01001445.1_pt1 | contig 12772 bp, 12 predicted proteins | sample 811431 | NCBI WGS metagenome assembly JQIA01 (sample SAMN02998118, study PRJNA258478) | marine sediment metagenome | biome: marine; feature: seafloor; material: sediment; isolation source: oil-polluted sediment collected from 3 locations (0.5 km, 0.7 km and 0.9 km)... | place: USA: Gulf of Mexico ... | reverse complement strand
AAATCCCCAAGCTCTTCTTGCAGATGATCAAAATCACCGCGCTCAATCGCATCGACCACTTCATAACTTTCTTCAAGTGTGTGCGGCACAATGCTCAGAAAATCCTGTTTAATATCCCATGGGCAGCCGGTTTCAGGCTTACGCAAACGCGCCATAAGATAAACCAGCTGTTCGATACCGTTAACAAGCTTACCCTTCGTTATTTTCAAGCTCCTTATCCGACAAGCGGCAGGCTTCTATCACGTTTGAAATCTGACATAATTTGGCCAGTACACGACCCAGCTCTTCTATGCCCGACACATCGATAGAAAAGTCCGTTTGGATCACACCCTCTTTCATCTCACCACTGTTTAACGCACCAATAAAAAGCCCTTCTTTATCAACCACACCCGTAATGTCGCGTAATAAACCCGCTCGATCATAGGAGGTTACTCGCACTCTAGCAGCGTAACGTTGCTCAGGTGCACGCCCCCAGCTTACTTGCAATAAACGCCTTGGCTCTTCACTTTGCAAGCGGAGTAAAACAGCACAGTCTTCACGGTGAATATTAACGCCGTGTCTAGTGGTCAAATAACCGCTAATACCCTCTTCCGGCCTAGGTTCACAGCAACTCGCTATATGCGTCAACGAGCTGCCCACTCCGTAAATGTAAAACTCGCTGTTCTCGAACCGACTCGCATTTATGATTGCCGGTGGCAGCGCATTCACTACTTTCGAGCTATCTTGAACTGCACTAATGACTTGCTCGTAACCAATATCACCCGCACCAATTGCGGCATACAAAGCTTCACTGTTTGGCTTATTAAACTTACTCGCGATACTCTCAATTTGCGCCAAATCCAAAGCCAGGTAACGAAACTCCCGGTCAAGAATACCTCGACCCGCTTCAATATTTTGCGCTTTATTTTGGGTGCGGAACCATTGCTGAACTTTTGCACGACCCCGCGCGGTCTTCAAATAGCCTAAGGATTTGGTCAACCAATCACGGCGAGGCGCATCGATCTTACCGGTAATAATTTCAACCTGCTCACCCGTTTTCAAGGTGGTATTGAGTGCCGCTGTTTCGCCATTAATCTTTACACCACGACAACGATGACCCACTTGCGTATGCACTCGGTACGCAAAATCGACCGCCGTTGCACCTACAGGCAGGTCAATAACATGCCCCTCTGGCGTGAACACATACACTTGTTCAGCCTCACCTTCCAGCTCAATAAAATTGCTAATACTCGACCCACCAATATTCTCATGCCATTCGAGAACTTGTCTTAACCAAGCAATTTTTTCTTCGTAATTTTCTCCTGATGCAGCGCTGTCGCCACCCTTATACTCCCAGTGTGCACAAATACCGAGCTCCGCCTCTTCGTGCATTTCATAGGTGCGAATTTGAATCTCAACAACCTTCCTTCCCGGCCCAATAACAGCGGTATGTAGCGAGCGGTAGCCGTTTTCTTTGGGCGACGCTATGTAGTCATCAAACTCATTGGGAATATTGCGCCACTTACTGTGCACGATGCCTAACACGGCATAGCAATCACTCACCGTCGGCACCAAAACGCGGATAGCACGAATATCATAAACCTGTGAAAACCCAATGCCCTTGCGGTGCATTTTCCGCAAAATACTGTAGATATGCTTAACGCGCCCAGAGACTTCATTGCGCTTGCCAATACTATCGAGCTCACCTTTAATCGTCGCAATGGCATCTTCAATATATTGCTGACGATCTATGCGTTTTTCATCCAGTAAATGCGCAATTTCCTGATATTCGTCAGCTTCAAGATAGCGAAAAGCGAGATCTTCCAACTCCCATTTCAAGTACCCGATGCCCAAGCGATGCGCCAAGGGGGCATAAACATCAAGAATTTCACGCGCCACACGCATACGTTTATCTTCTGATGCTTCTTTCACGGCTCGTATCGCGCAAGTTCGCTCTGCCAGTTTGAGCAAAGCCACTCTCACATCATCGATAACGGAGACCAGCATCTCGCGAATTTTACCCGCTTGTTGAGAGGCATCCTGCCCCAAAGCCTGAGCCTCTGAATCATTGCGTAAGCCACTAATAAGTGCCATGCGTAATACATTTTCAATCAGCGTTACAACGCCTTCACCAAAATGACGACGTACCGTGCCAATCGGTAGCTTACCTTCACGCACTGCCCGGTATAAAACGCCTGCCTGCAAGCTTTCACTGTCCATATGCAGGTCAGCAAGAATTTCGACAATCTCAAGACCCGTTTGTAAACTGCTCGATTGAAAAGGCGACTCACCCTTTAAAGCAGCGCTCACTTCGGCTTCTTTTACAAGCTCTGTCGCATGCCGTAAAGACTCGCACGCCGGTTTATCCAAACGGCACTTTTCAGCAACTTTATCAAACCAGACATCAAGGTCTGCATGGTCATGCACTGGCGCAGAATGAATATCACGAACTTGAACCACAAAGGTCTCCTATCTAAGCCGATACATAAAAAACGGGCGGCCGGTTTTAAACACTGTAAAGCCCTGACGAAAGATAGCGGTCGCCGCGATCAGAAATAGACACAACCACCGTGGCATTTTCCAACTCACTGGCCACGCGTAATGCGCCTGCCACAGCACCGCCGGAAGACACGCCGCAAAACACACCTTCTTTCCGTGCCAAATCGCGCATAATATCTTCAGCCTCACGCTGATAAATATCGAGCGTGCTATCAATGTCCTTGGCATCAAAAATACCCGGCAGGTATTCTATGGGCCACCGACGAATTCCGGGAATACTGGCACCCTCTGCGGGCTGAAGACCAATGATTTTAATTTTGCCATTCATTTTTTTCAGGTAGCGCGAGACACCCATAATCGTGCCCGTCGTTCCCATAGCACTCACAAAATGGGTCACGTTGCCCTTGGTTTGCTGCCAAATCTCAGGCCCCGTACCTTCAATATGTGCTTGAGGATTATCTTCATTATTAAATTGATCGAGCACCAGACCCTCACCGTCTGCCTGCATCTTCAAGGCCAAATCCCTTGCGCCTTCCATACCTTCTTCTTTGCTCACCAATATCAATTTTGCGCCATAGGCCAACATCGCCTCTCGGCGCTCAGCGGTCATATGCTCTGGCATGATCAAGATCATTCGGTAACCTCGGATAGCCGCTACCATAGCCAAAGCAATGCCCGTATTACCGCTCGTTGCTTCAATTAAGGTATCACCCGGTTTAATCAAACCGCGCTCCTGAGCATGCTCAATCATGCTCAGTGCAGGGCGGTCTTTAACAGAGCCCGCAGGGTTATTACCTTCTAATTTGAGCAAAATTGTATTATTACGCCCAGCACTCAGGCGTTGTAATCTGACTAAAGGCGTATTACCTATGCAGGACTCTATAGTCGGGTATTCCATCGTTTCGTGGTACCTTGCTCAAAAGGGTTATTTTACGTTGAAGTCACCCAAACTGCCGAGTCAATCCGGCCTCACTTTAAGACAGCTTCGGCATATCAACATACATTAGGGGCATAGTAGTTCACGGTATGTGCTATTTTCTCAAGCGCTTTTCTCAAGCACTTATTACGGCAAAAGCCAAAGCCAAGTCTCGCTCGTCAGACAAACTCAAATGAATACTCGTCGCTCCCGCGACATTATATAAACGTAAAGCCTCATCAAAAAAAACCACATTAGGCGCACCTTTTGCGTCATTCTGCACCAGCATACTGTGCCATGACACCTTGCCAATACCTGTCTTCAGCGCTTTACTCAACGCTTCTTTGGCGGCAAAACGCTTGGCTAGGAAGGCAATACGCTGCTTCTCCGTGTTTTTATTATCAAAAGCCTGCATTTCATCCGGATGCAAAATACGCTCCGCAAAACGCCGGCCACTTTTCGATAACGCAGCATCTATACGGCTAATATGAATCAGGTCCGTGCCAATACCAATAATCACCTCATGCCTCTCCCTGACGCACTGGTGATGACATTTGGCGAAACAGCTGGCGACTTAACAGCGGACGGCCACCCAGATAATGATTCAACACGCCGCGTAACAAACGCTTAGCGCTACGCCTTGTCGCAATATTCGAATAATCGTCAGCGGCCATCGCTAATAGGTCCAAACCCTCAAAGCTGCCTTTTTTTTCGCGGCTTGAAAGCCCATCGAAACGCACAAAACCTTCATCATTAACAAAATGATAGTGCTCGTCTGTCATAATGCCCCGCCCGCTATTCACCTCGGTTGTTAAATCAATACCATAGCCCAGCGCTTCTAACAGAAAAAACTCGAAGCCGCGTAAAGAAGGTTCTAAATCTTTGATTGATGACAGATGCGTTACAAGCTCCGCATAGCGATCAAAAAGCACTTCATGGGGTACATATTCCGGTAAAAGGCGTATTAATAATTCATTCAAATACAAGCCAATATAGAGTCTCTCTCCAAGCAAAAAGTTCGCTTTTCCTGACACTTCAGCACCTGTTAGGCTTTTCAGCTCGCCCCGACCCTGCCAAGATGCCAGCATCGGCGTAAAAACGTGCAGCCTGCCTTTCCCTGATTTTCGCCGTGCACCGCGAGCCACAACACGTAATCGCCCAAACTCTCGAGAAAACACATCAACTAATTGGCTGGTTTCACGATAATTTCTTGTATGTAAGACGTATGTGAGCGCGTTGCTGGCATTCATTACTACTCACACCAGACGGAATAACGGCACAAAAAGCAATCGCAAAAAACCTGCTATTGCCCTAGTTTTAATCTTGATAACCCAGACTGCGCAAGGCTCTCTCGTCATCCGACCAGCCACTGCGCACTTTAACCCATAACTTCAACATAACTTTGCTATCAAACAAGCGCTCCATATCCAGCCGTGCTTGCTGCCCTATACTTTTTAGACGTTGGCCGCCTTCCCCAATAATTATTTTTTTCTGCCCTTCCCGCTCAACCAAAATCAAGGCACTGATGTGTCGAATCTTGCCACGCGTTTCGAACCCTTCAATTTCTACGGCTATTTGATAGGGTAATTCTGCACCCAGTTGGCGGGTAATCTTCTCACGCACCAACTCCGCAGCAAGAAAGCGCTCAGGGCGGTCGGTAATTTGATCTTCTGGAAAGAAAAAACTATTGTGAGGAATACAGGTTTTTATCCGCTCTTCCAATACATCCAAGTTTTTCTTTTGCAAAGCGGAAATGGGAACAATATCGGCTTTGGGCAAGCGTTTTTGTAAACGTTCAATATGCGGCAACAACAAATCAGTATCATCAAGCCTGTCGGATTTATTAATGGCCAGAATCAACGGTGCTTCGGACCCAGCAAGACGCTCAGCAACAAGCTCATCAGCTTCCGTCCATAACAAGCGATCCACCACGAATACGACCGCATCAACATCACGAATGGCACTTTGTGCCGCCCTGTTCATATAGCGATTAATCGCTTTATCCTGATCATTATGAATACCGGGTGTATCGACAAAAATCAGCTGGCATGCCCCTTCTGTTTTTATACCCAGTACATTATGACGCGTCGTCTGTGGTTTACGTGAAGTAATACTCAGCTTTAGGCCAAGCAGGTGGTTCAGCAGTGTGGACTTGCCAACATTCGGCCTGCCGACAATTGCGACATAGCCACATTGTTGCTCTTCTTCACTTACCATTATTTATTTACCCTTATTTTACAAACCTTTATTTACAAACCTTTATTTACAAGCTCTCAGCGTTTATTAACAGCTGTGCCCTTAGTGGCAAGCGCCTCTAAAGCCACGCTTGCCGCTGCTTGCTCTGCCTTGCGCCGGCTACTCGCACAACCGAGATGCTCTCCGTGCAAGCCTTTTACACAACAACGCACTTCAAACTGCTGAGCATGGCCTTCGCCACTCACCCCTACTAGCTCGTAAATGGGCAAAGGCTCTCCTCGCCCCTGCATATACTCCTGCAAGCGCGACTTTGAATCTTTATGCCTGTGGTGATCGACCAAAGATAATTTATCCATTCGCGGGGCAAACCACCTTTCAACATTTTCACGGCAACTATCGCTCCCGCCATCCCGCTGTATTGCACCGATGATGGCCTCAAAAGCACCGGCGAGAATAGAATCTCTATCAACACCGCCTGTTTTCAACTCACCTGAGCCTAAGCGCAAATGCTCACCAAAACCAAACTCGCGTGCCATGCTAGCCAAAGCTTCACCATTCACAAGCGCTGCGCGTAAACGGCTTAAATCGCCCTCGCTGACATCCCTAAACTGCTGATACAACATGTTGCTCACAATCATACCAAGCACGGCATCACCGAGAAACTCCAAGCGTTCATTATTCGTAGCCCCATGGCTGCGATGCGTGAGTGCTTGCTGAAGCAATAAAGGGTCTAAAAAATTATAGCCTAAACGATCGACAAAACGTCGAAGAGAAGTATCCATAGAAATCAATAAAAGCCCTTATAACAATAAACCCATAAAACTTGATGGGTCATCATTGCTAGCGCTATTTTCCAAAAAGTAAAAAGAAGGGGTTATTCTAAAATAATGAAATGACTAAAACGTTGAGAAGAAACGCAGCACTTACGAAAGTCCGAAGTCAAATTCTAACACTCACCGCCTGAAAGCCAACCCCACTCACTCATCATGCAATTACCGTTACGTGTTACACCGTAATGCCTTACATTGTATATTTTACAAAGTACTTTCATACGTATTATTAAACGCGGCAATAACATCCAAATTAAATAGAAAATAAACACGACGCTCATAGTTGAATTCAACGATTATTTGTCTTTTTGTACGCTTCACCACGGCTTTTCTCGCATCGACATCACGTACATTATTCGCTGAAAAATAATCAACAAGTTTACGCTTAATGCGTTCATCACTCAGCTCGCTCAGTGGCTCTTTTTTTAATGCCGACAGGGAGACTTTAACAAAAAAATCATCACGATAAACAGGTCCGATACGTGTCACCACAATCAATAAAAAGCTAGCCAACAGAGACATGCAAAGCAAACCTATTGCCGAGAACCCGTGCTGTTTACCGCACTTCATTTATGCATCTCTCTATACACCGATCAACGAATTATCCCTGCCGTATCAAAACTGGGAAGACTTAATCGGTCCTCCCAATGCATCCACACAGCAAATGCTTTACCCACAATATTTTCTTTAGGCACCGGCCCCCAGGCACGACTATCGTGACTATTATCACGGTTATCACCTACCATAAAATAATGCCCTTCAGGCACGACTGTCATAAAATCTCGGCCGTGCCGGCCAGGTACCCGAGCCTTTTTAATCAAATGCTCAACACCTGTTAAATTCTCCACCACCACACTTGAACCGTCCCCTTCGTGCAGATCACCCAATGCAGCAAAGCCCTCAACATTCATGGATTGCGTCATTTCCTGCCCATTAACAAACAAGACATTATTAATAACGCGAACTTCATCTCCGGGCAAACCAACCACTCGCTTAATAAAATAACGTTTATCATTGGGTGGGAAAAAGACCATGACATCGCCGTGCTTTGGCTCTCCGATGTCAACAACCTTTGTTCTACTTACAGGCAAGCGTAAACCATAAGCAAACTTATTAACCAAGATGAAATCCCCTACCTTCAAGGTTGGAATCATCGACCCCGAGGGTATCTGAAAGGGTTCGAATAAAAAGGAACGCAGCACCAAAACCACAATAAGTACTGGGAAAAAAGGCGCTGTCGACTCAATATACCAAGGAGAACTGTCTACAGACGTACGTTTCTTGGCTAAGAACAACTTATCCACCAACCACGCAAAACCCGACAGCCCTGTAAGCACAACCAAAATCAGTGGGAAATCAAAATCCATCATTAATTATCCGTTTTAAGTACAGCAAGGAAGGCCTCTTGTGGTATTTCCACATTACCCACTTGCTTCATCCGTTTTTTACCCGCTTTCTGTTTTTCCAATAACTTTTTCTTACGCGTAATATCTCCGCCGTAACATTTGGCCGTTACATTTTTCCTTAAAGCTTTCACGGTAGTACGCGCGATAATATGCCCGCCTAACGCCGCTTGAATAGCGACATCAAACATCTGGCGCGGCACGAGTTCTTTCATTTTTTCCGTTATTTGACGACCTTTCTGCTGTGCGCTGTCTCGATGTACGATCAAAGCCAAGGCATCCACTTTGTCACCATTGATCAAAATATCTAAACGGACCAAAGGCGCTGCCTGAAAGCGCTTGAAATTGTAATCCAGCGATGCAAAGCCACGGCTCACCGACTTCAGTCTATCGAAAAAATCCATGACCACTTCGCTCATTGGCATTTCATAGGTCATCGATACCTGACTACCGGTAAATTGCATATCCTTTTGCACGCCACGTTTTTCTATACAAAGGGAGATGACATTGCCCACATATTCTTTAGGAACAAGAATATTCGCTTCACACAAGGGTTCTCGCATCTCTTCAATAGAACCTTGATCAGGTAGGTTTGAAGGGTTTGACACATAAAGCAGATCACCTTTACTTGGCTTAACCTCATAAACAACGGTCGGTGCCGTGCCAATAAGCTCAAGATTATATTCTCGCTCAAGCCGCTCCTGAATAATCTCCATATGCAGCATGCCCAGAAAACCACAGCGAAACCCAAAACCCAAGGCATCAGAGCTTTCAGGCTCATAAAAAAGTGAGGCATCATTTAACGTCAGTTTTGCGAGCGCATCCCGAAAATCCTCAAAATCCTCTGAGTTAATGGGGAACATCCCTGCATAAACCTGCGGGTTTACCTTTTGAAAGCCCGGCAACACAGCAACATCAGCACTACTAGCATGGGTAATTGTATCGCCAACCGGCGCGCCGTGAATATCTTTGACCCCCGCGACAACAAAACCCACCTCGCCCGCTTGCAAGATGCCTGTTTCTGTACGCTTTGGCGTAAACACACCAATACTGTCAACAACATGCGCCTTACCAATTGTTTTCGTTATAATTTTGTCGCGGCGGCGCAATGTACCTTGCATAACACGCACTAACGAAACAACACCCAAATAATTATCAAACCAAGAATCAATAATTAATGCCTGCAAAGGTGCTTCAACATCACCTTTTGGCGGGGGGACATGAGTCACTAATTGCTCAAGTACATCTTCAATACCCAAGCCACTTTTGGCACTGCAATGCACGGCATCCGATGCATCAATACCAATAATATCCTCAATTTCCTGACAAACCCGTTCTGGCTCTGCCTGTGGCAAATCCATTTTATTGAGAACAGGTATAACTTCCAGGCCTTGCGCGATTGCCGTATAGCAATTGGCTACTGACTGCGCCTCAACACCCTGAGCGGCATCAACAACCAATAGCGCGCCCTCACAAGCCGCCAACGATCGTGAGACCTCATAACTGAAGTCAACATGACCTGGGGTATCAATAAAGTTTAATTGGTAGGTTTTTCCATCGAGGGCACGGTAATCCAAGGTGACGCTTTGCGCCTTAATGGTAATGCCACGCTCTCGCTCGATATCCATCGAGTCCAAAACTTGACTGGCCATTTCTCTTTGGCTGAGACCGCCGCAGTGTTGAATAAAACGGTCGGCAATTGTAGATTTACCGTGATCGATATGGGCAATGATCGAAAAATTTCGGATATGACTAAGGTCTGACACAGGGCTTTTTAATCCATAACTTAAGGGGCGATAAATGCTGCGAATTCTAGCCTATTTACCCCTCGTAAGCTATGGACGTAGTGTCTGTTCTACGCCTTATTCAAGAATAAGGCGCTCTCGACTCACTCTATTTCAACCGTACGAAAGATTGACCGGCCACGTCGAAAGAAACGCAAAGCAACCGGCGTTCCGGCCGGTAATGAGGCGATCACCTTTTCATAATCGTCGAGGTCAGACAACACCTGGTAGCCCAGCTGTACCAACACATCACCCGCCTGTAAACCCGCTGCAGCACCCGGTGTATTCGCATGGACTTTGACAACCATAATACCGCTGAGAAGGCGCTGCTCCTCTCGCATCTTGTCATCCATCGCTTCCACATCCAAGCCCAGAGCATCGCCTCGGCTTGCGACCCCAGCGCCCTGGCGCTCTCCTGGCCTAGCACCCACCTCAACGGTCAACTTTCGCTCTTTACCTCGACGAACAACAACAACCTGAGCCTTATCACCCGCCGATAATAGACCAACAATATGCGGTAAATCACTCGCCACGACGATAGCTTGACCGTTGAAACGTATCACTACATCGCCGGCTTTCAATCCACCCTTGCCAGCGGGACCATCACTCTCTGCTTGCGCAATTAAAGCACCCCGAGGTCTTTTCAAGCCCAAAGATTCAGCCAAGCTCTTATCAACCTCCTGAATATGAACACCCAGCCAACCTCTATCAACACGCCCCTTCTCTTTAAGCTGAGAAACCACCTCAAGCGCTACACTCACGGGTATCGCGAACGACAAACCAATCGATCCACCAGAGCGGGTATAAATTTGGGAGTTAATGCCGACAACTTCACCCGCAAGATTGAAAAGCGGCCCACCAGAATTTCCAGGGTTAATCGCCACATCCGTCTGAATAAAGGGCACGTAATCCTCTCCACGCACTGTCGGAATACTGCGCCCAATAGCACTAACAATTCCGGTGCTTGCCGAATAATCCAGTCCAAAAGGTGAGCCTATAGCAACAACCCACTCCCCTACTTTCAAATCATCCGCTTTGCCGAAGTGGATCGCAGGCAGGTCTTTTTCGTCAATTTTTAGCAATGCCAGATCCGAGCGAGGGTCCAGGCCAATAATTTTCGCATCGTATTCACGCCGGTCACTCAAACGCACCGTAATGTCTTTTGCTTCACCCACCACATGATTATTGGTTAAAATATAACCGTCGGAGGAAATAATAAAGCCCGAGCCCATTGAGCGTGATTTACGCTCCGCACCGCGCCGCTGCTGATCCAGAAAGTCGCGAAACGCCTCCGGCATATTTTGCTGAGGCTGGCTTTTCCTACGCCGCCCCTGGGTTGTTTCAACCGCCGTGATTTTAACAACAGCCGGCGAGTTATTTGCAATAAGCGCCGTAAAATCTGGCAGTTCAGCATGTACTGAAGCCACACCCGAAAAAACAAAAAATAGTATTATACAAATACGCATCATTCGACATTTACTCCTTAACATTTTTATAGGGTATTTTTTATAGGGTCCTAATGATCTTCTATCAGGCATGGATAAATTTTAGCGTCTCGACACTTAAGACCAAACAACCGCCTTATCAAAAAGCCACCACCCAACAAACCGCTTATCGCACCCAATACAGCAGCGCCATCGCCTCGATACAGGTTTTCTCCCAACCAAAGCCCGCCCAACATGGTACATATTGGTAAGAGATAAATAAGCAAGGCACCTCGAACTAACAAGCCTTCCCTTACGCCAATCGTAACAAAATCACCGGCGCTGAATGTACTCGCATCACAAGCATAAAAAGGCACAAATAAACGGACTGCGCGCGTACTACTGAGTAGGTTTTGCCCACAACCCTGCCGGACAGAACATGATTGGCAGGCTGAGCGACTAATCCCCTCAACCCACAAACCCTCTTCTTCCACGCTAAGAATTTTTACCGATTCTTCAATCAATACCCACGATCCTTTTCAATACCATCTACGGGGCAGAACAAACACTCCATTATGGAGGCACCTGCGCGGTATAGCCTTAAGCAGAAGATAGTACACACAAGCCTCCAAAAGCAAGGCACAAGCAGTATCTTGAAATATTTACTCAGGAAATAATTTTACTTTCGGTACCGATAGCAGGCGCTACCAATAAGAAGGCAAAAATGCGTACATTTTTGCCAAAAGGAAATAGCTCGGATCAACAGTAGCAGGGCTTAATAGCGCCTATTCATCATATTGCGTCATTAAATGGTGTATATAATGCTGAACTTGGCGTTCCATTTCAGGACTTAGTGAACGCTGAGTTGTATTAACAGAAGCCTTAGACATTTGCGGATAAGCCACTAAAGTGTTTGCACTCACCGTACGCGCGGTTAACGGCTGCAGGTCAAAGCCTGAAGGCAAATGAAATTGAGGCGCTTCATACCCAGACTCTACTTGAGCGACAAGCGGCGCACCGTTCAAGACACTCGCGGACTGATATTGCTTAACACCTACAACGGCAACAATAGCCACCGACGCCGCCACAGCAACACGCCCAAAAGTTCGAAATAAGGGTCGCGCTCTATCTTTATTCGACAAAGAATGAGCCTGCTCATCATTGACAGCTCGGCTAATAGCCTCCGTCAAATCAAACGCGTGATCAGCGCCATCATGGATGCGCTCTTTACGCAGAACCCCTCTGACCAGATGGTAACGATGCCAAGTCTCACGCTTTGCCTCATCTGAGGACATTTCAGCAATAATTCGACGCAGCTCAAACTCACCCGCCTCATCATCCATTAGCGCGGACAAAGACTCTTCGTCATTGTAATTACCTTGCTTGTTCATAAAACAACACCTTCAATTCACACTCTGGCCATCCACTCACCAGCTCGTACTTATTTAATACCCAAGCCGCGTTTGTTTATAAGCGCATCAACAAAATACAACACACGCGTCTCTGACCAAAACCGCTCAAAAAAGTTCCGTTTACATCGCTCGATTGTAAGGGCTTACTACAAAAAAAATGTGGATTGACGCGTCTTTAGCCTGAATGCACGCTGACATTGCCCATCTCTAACACTCACCTGCCAAGAGTCCTTTTACTTTTTGATCCACAACCTCTCTTGCTCTAAATATTCGCGATCGCACCGTACCAACGGGACAATCCATAATCTCTGCGATCGCGTCATAACTCA
>JQIA01001442.1_pt1 | contig 12796 bp, 11 predicted proteins | sample 811431 | NCBI WGS metagenome assembly JQIA01 (sample SAMN02998118, study PRJNA258478) | marine sediment metagenome | biome: marine; feature: seafloor; material: sediment; isolation source: oil-polluted sediment collected from 3 locations (0.5 km, 0.7 km and 0.9 km)... | place: USA: Gulf of Mexico ... | reverse complement strand
TATTATTAAATCAGACAACAAAGAACAGACAGGCATCATCTTCCACAATCACTTGAAATTCAGTTTTTTTTGTTGTATGATTTCTTTTTTCAGAAAATATATATACCGGCAATAAAAAATCTCTTAAAAACAGAAAAGACTTTTTCCTGCCAGCTGGTATTATCTTCTGAATATCTTTTACCCGATGAAAAGCAAACACAAATAATCTGTTTGTTAAATATAAAAGGAGTTATGTTATGAAAAAAATTGACGCTATTATCAAACCTTACAAACTTGATGACGTAAAAGACGCCTTGAACGAAATAGGTGTTAAAGGCATGACAATTACAGAGGTAAAAGGCTACGGAAGACAAAAAGGGCATACAGAAATCTACAGAGGTGCAGAATATGTCGTTGATTTCGTTCCAAAAATAAAAATTGAAACTGTTGTCGCAGATGACATGCTTGACAAAGCCATCGAAGTCATTTCAAATGCCGCCAATTCAGGCAAGATAGGTGATGGAAAAATTTTCATCACACCAGTAGAACGTGCTGTACGTATAAGAACAGGTGAAGAAGGAGCAAATGCTCTTTAAACTACATTAATTACCTTACAGTACGACACATTTTTTCAGCCAAAATCGATAAAGGAGGTGTGCCCGGCACCTCCTTTTTTCATTTTCAAATCACTAAACATCTATAAGCAGATTAATATAATCCCTCCATCATATTTTTATAAATTTTAAATTATTATTTTGCAATTATATTGAATTTGTGATTTTTGTTACTTATGGAAAAGTTAAGCTTTCCACTATTTATTTTAATTGTTCCAGTGCAAGTAGTTATTTAAAATCTAATATCATTATCTATACATAAGAATGTATGCAAAAGATAAACGAAGGTGAACAAAGAATGAAGTTTAAACAGACAACAATTGTATTACTTGGGTTTTTTCTATCTATTATTATTGTCAGCTGCAATACACAAGGTACAGAGCGAGATTTTTCCTACGATGACTATGAGAATGCCGCTAACTGGGAACTAAGCAATGAGGCTTCTATACTATCTTTAAACAACTACATCGTTTTTGGTGGAGGACACTCCATACAAATTAATAATGGCGGCTGTGGAGATTTGAGACTGAAAAATGCTTTCTATTTGGCTGAGATTTCAGGCCAGGAGACAACATTCGTCCGGGGAGAGACATACTCCTATTCACTGTCAGTCTCCGTAAAAAGATCACAAACAGATTATGACGATGAGAACTTCTCCATTATTATCGAGCAGTCTAATGACAAAATTTTAAATGTAGAGGTTGAAATAGATCAAGATTTTACGTGGGAAACTAAAACATTTACATTCGAGACCAGTAGTGAAAATTCGACAAAATTAACCTTTAGGCTTGGCTGTGATTTGGAATTATTTTGGATTGACAAAATAGAATTCAGTTTCAATGAGCCTGAGCCCGTTGAAGATGAAGATGAACTATAGTGACAAAAAATTCGAAAGACCAATACAAGACCTGCCCACAAAAACCATTGAACAATTTTATAAAGTAATATCAGCACTGGCACCAAATTTCTAAGCGACTTGCAATCCAGAAGGTTATCGATAGTCCTTATAAGAAACCCCATAACGTTCTGCTTTGTATGAAATTTTTCTCACAGTCAGCCCAAGCATTTCTGCTGCAGTCGTCATATTCCCATTACAATTTTTCAAGGCATCAATAATCATTGCCTCTTCAAGATTAGAAACCGCTTCTTCAAGAGTTGCTGCCGGCAACGTGTCTGACTCAGCGCCTGTCTGAAGTGTCGGTGGGAAATGATAACTGTGAATTACCCCTTCATCACACAATAGAACTGCACGTTCTATACAGTTTTCCAACTCACGAACATTCCCCGGCCAGTGATATCCCATCAGCATATTAATACCTGAAGTCGAAATTCTTTTTATCTCTTTAGCGTTTTCTTTTGCATATCTTTCCAGAAAAAAATCAGCAAGAAGCAATATATCTGTTTTTCTCTCCCTCAATGGCGGCATATATATTGGAAAAACATTAAGGCGGTAATATAGATCACCTCTAAAGGTCTCTTCTTCGACAGCTTTCTCAAGGTTTTTATTGGTTGCCGCAATAATTCTCACGTCGACTTTAATAGTCTTATGCCCACCAACTCTTTCAAATTCTCGTTCCTGTAAAACACGGAGCAGCTTAACCTGCACGTCTAACTCAATAGATCCAATCTCATCAAGAAGAATAGTACCTTTGTTTGCCAGCTCAAACTTACCAATTTTTTTATTAATCGCACCTGTAAATGAACCCTTTTCATGACCGAACAATTCACTTTCTATCAGATTCGAAGGAAGGGCCGCACAATTCACCTTAACAAATGGCTGCTTCGCTCTTAAACTATTATAATGGATCGAACTGGCAACAAGTTCTTTTCCTGTACCGCTTTCACCTCTTACGATAACATTAGCGTTGCTTTTAGAAACCTGTGAGATCATCTGATAGACATCACGCATCTTATTGCTATTACCGATAATATGTGAAAAGCTGAATTTATCCTCAAGCTCATTTTTAAGCCTGGTATTTTCAGATTTTAACTTCTCTTTTTCAATATTAATTTTTTCAAGGTTGATAACATGTGTTGCAATCATGGTTGCTATAACCGTTATTATTCTAGTCCCTGATTTTAAAGAAAAATTTCCGTCATATGGTTTATCAGCACTTAATGCACCAATGACTTGAGTTCCTTTCTTAATAGGCACGCAGAAAAACGAATATTCCCCGCCATCTCTTAATTTTTTTGATGCGGTTCTATCTAAAAAAGTTGGTTCTTCACTAATTTTCGGAATCGCAATCGGCTTGCCCTTTTCGATAACACTACCTGTGATTCCTTCACCGACTTTATAAATACCTTTTTTTATAGCACTCTTTGAAAGGCCATGTGCGACTTCAATAGTAATTTCATTTCTTAATTGATTTAGAATATTAACCGTCCCACGTTCCATACCCATAGAATCAGCCAGAATATCTAAAACATTGTATAAGGATTTTTTTAAATCAAGATGCTCATTTAAAGCGTTACTGATTCTGTAAAACAACATGGTCTCATCAATTTTATACATAACCGCCTCACTACCTGAATTCACTTAAACCTTCACAATTTTCTTTATTTTAACTATGCCCTACAATAAGCACCTTTTAACAAAACAGACCCTACCACATTTAATTACATTTATGCAACCGATATATTATTTTATACATTTTTGTTGTATTATTTATATAAACAACGAGAAAAGGCCCTTTTCGTTATATATATAACAAAAAGGGCCTTTTCTTTATTCAGCTTCGAAGAACAATCAGATTGAAGACATTTTCACTATTTTTTCATATTTGCCTTGGCCTCTTCAATTCTTTCTTTCGGAAACATTTGCTCAACGATAGTTCTTTTTTTGATCTTTTGACCATGGAGCACCCTAAGGTTATTTTCAGCATATGGATTTTCCGGCCATAACTTCAAGGCCTTTTCATAATACTCTTTCGATTCTAAAGGTTTTTCTTCATACCGCAAGATCACACCCAGATTTGTATAACTCACAGAAAGCCGTCGATCAATCTCGACCTGAGCCTCTTTTATTTCTTTAAATCTTTTGTCAAAAATTGTATCAAAATCATACCCTTTAAAAGCGGGGTCATCCCTTTTAAAGTACTTATTTAAATAGTCTTCAATTTCAGCATCATTAAGTTTACCGGTTGTTGCTATCCAGTTTTTATAATTTGCTACACCTTTCTCTGTATATTCTCTGGCAAATTTTAAAAAAAGTGCAAGATTCTCCTTAACGATTGTCTTAGTCTCGCTAAGGTGTTCTGTTTCAACCTTAACAAGGTAAATATGACCTTTATTTACATTAACAACACCAAGCTCAAAGGAGTTTTCATAGCCAGGTACAGATTTATAAACCGCTTCAATTTTATCAAGAACCTTAAGTGCCTCGTCCTGATTATCTGCAGCCATCAATTTACCATAAGTACCAAATGCTTTCTTTCCTTCAACAACTCTTGGGTCAATAGACCGATTAATCCCTCTATAATAATTGAAGGAAAAGAGTATAATCCCTAACGTAATTAAAATTACAACAAAAAGAACCCTTTTCACCCCGGTACTAATCGAAAAAATATCTTTTAAAGCCATATCGGCACCTTTTTTTCTTCAATATCTAAAAAGTCATTAATAAAAATGGGCAACAGCCCCTGATAACATTTATCAGAACTGTTGCCCATAATTTATCATAATACAACTATATTAAGCTATAGCTATTTCATTTTTTCTACTACTCTGCACCATGAACACTTTGAGCAAGAAACTTCTTAATATCATCAGGAGTATCTTCTGTAACAAGCGCAACAGCAATATGAACAACAATTGCAACTGGAGCACCAATCCATGCGAAGTACCATGGGTTAACATAGTATGCCATGAATTCAGCACCAGGAAGAACAGTGCCAATTTTACTTGCAACAAAGTAAACAATCGCAAGAAGTGAAACAGCAAGACCAGCTGTAAGACCAGCGGCAGCACCTGCACGGTTAGACCCACTCCACCAGATTCCAAGAAGGAACATTGGGAAAAGTGTACAAGCAGCAAGAGAGAAAGCAACAGCAACAAGCTGTGCAATAAGAGCAAGCTTCAAAATTGCAACGGCCATAACACCAACAGCCATTACGATTGTACCAACTTTTGCCATAAACATCTGCTGTTCACTGGTTGCTTCAGGATTAAGAACTTTGAAGTAGAGGTCATGTGAAAATGCCGAGGCACCCGCAACAAGAAGGCCTGAAACTGTAGAGAAAGCTGCAGAAACAGCACCCGCTGCAAGAAAACCAACAACAAGGTGATGTACGTCACCAAGCTGAGCAGTATAAACAACAATAGCATCTTTTGAAAGATTACCAATTTCAGGGTTAGCTGAAAGAATCTTACCAAAAGCTGAATATAAAGGAGCTGTCCAGTATAGAAGACAGATAAAGAAAAGTCCCCAAACAACGGACCATCTTGCATCACTTGGCTTTGGAACAACATAAAATTTTGCAATAACGTGAGGAAGACCGGCAGTTCCCAACATAAGAGAAAAGCAAATAGCCATCCACTGGAAGAAGTCCTTACCTGTTGAAGGATCCCATGGCATTGCGAATTCTGGACTTGGAAGGATAGCAAAAGCATGACCAGCTACATTGGTAAAGTTACCAACATTACCACCAGTTACGATATCAGATACAACACTACCATAACCGATCTGTGGAAGAAGCCAGAAATAATCAAATTTGTAACACATGATTACAGCAGGAATAATAAAAGAGATGATAATAATAACGTACTGTACCTGCTGGTTTTTAGTAACACCAAGCATACCCGAAATCATCGTGTATGCAAGAACAACAGATGAGCCAATAATAACAGCCCATGTATATGGAAGACCAAGAATCCAAACAAACATCAGACCAATACCGCCGAACTGACCAACGCAATAACAAAAAGAAATTACAAAAGTCATAACTGCAGTAACAGCACGAAGATTTCTTGAGTAGTATCGCTCTCCAATAAAGTCAGGCGCTGTATACTGACCAAAACGTCTGATCTGTGCAGCCATTAAAACAAGTAGAAGTACATAGCCACCGGTCCAGCCAATAACATATGACATTCCGTGATAACCTGTACCGTACATGATAGCAGCCATTCCAAGAAACGAAGCAGCACTCATCCAGTTCGACGCAATCGCCATACCTGAACCGACTCGTGAAATAGAACGCCCGGCAGCATAAAAATCACCGGTATCTTCCGCCTGGTTAAAAAAACCAATTGCAAGAAAAAGACAAATAATACCGATCATAATGATCGCCGGAGCAAGCTTGAAACCCTCTTCAAGCTTCAATCCACCCGCATACAAAGTAGATGCCGTAATTAACAAGAGAACGGCTGTAAATAAATATGTTTTTATATTTCTCATTATAATTTCCCCCTATTCCTTCTCGTCTTCGATACCATGCCGAACCATCATTTTGTCAGCAACAGCACAATAAAAAATACAAAGCCCACAAAACAGCACCATTGAAAATACAGCTGAATAAAAATAGTGGAAAGGGAAGCCCAAAAAGATTGTATCAGTAAGGAAAGATCTGTAGTGAATAAGGTATTTATCCATAACGCCAGTCATCTTGTCATAATCAACTTTCGCTACAGCAACATCTGTAACAGCATATGGAACAAGATTAGTAAGAAGCGCATCATATTTACCATCTTTAAGATTTACAGCTGCAATAACATTTTTAAGATCAGCCTTATCGATCACCTGACCTGCAGGAAGAAGTTCTTTTCCCAAGGTTGTAAAAGCATTCTGAAGATCTGCATTTCCTCTTAGGCCAATGTATTTCCCCATTAGCATAAGATAAACCTTTGCAACATCCTGCTTCTGCTGAACACTTGCAGTACCCGCTTTTAATGCATCAACTGCGGCCATGTATGTTACATGACTTTCTTCAGGAACCGGTTTTTCAATTGCCTTCATCCATCCGTGAAATCCAAATACAGCCAAAGCCCAAACGATAACAATAATCGCGATCAGACGATTGTTCTCTTTTGCGAATGGTGAGTTTGGAATAAAGAAATTAGTGTTGTAGTCTTTTGACCCTGCCATTTCCCTTCCTCCTTAAAAAATTAAAATAATAAAATATTAAAAAACGTTAACTGATTCACATTCCCTGCCCTTAAGAAACATTTACGTCTCAAATACCGAAGCGATTCGTCAGGACACATCCTCATTTTTTTTCAAATGATCACAAAGGCAAGAAATAACTACAAATTGGCTGGTAAGCATTATTAAAATAACTAATAAATCCATATTTAAACCTGTAATACCCTTTACGTTTACATCTGTTAATCCGAAAGATCGGACACTCATTGAATGCTCAATCATTAAATACACGGATATTAAAAAGGCTACTCCTTATATTTTCCACTTATAATTGTCAAGAATTTATTAACTTTACAACTTTTTTTAAAGAGTTACGCAAACAGACAAATAATATTATTGAGTGTATTTACGGATCATTACGATAGCCAACGCATACATTATCGTTCGCACCCAAAAATATTGTTTACGCTAAAAACGTATGTGTCAAATCAAAGTTTCACACATTGAATACGCATTCAATTTTTAAAGACAGGGCCAGCAACTCAATTACCTGATCAAAACTCCACCCGTCACCAACTGATATTAATGTACAATTTTTTATATGTAAGGGACTAAATTAATACTGTAATTTTTTGCGACTGACCAAAAGTACCGATTGATTTACAGGTATCTTGTGTGAGAACAATAACATTGACGATTCATTCCAGAATAGAAAAAAAGAGATACGGTCAGATACTAAATTTAAGTAGCTATAATAATAGATGATACAAACTATGTCAAACAATAAGCTTTAAAAGAGAGTTTGCTTCTTTTTATCAGTGACTCTTTACATCATAACTGGAAAGAATATCTGACATTTTTTTTGCAGCGCCCTTATAAAGAGCATCCGTCCACTTAAGTGCCAATAGCTCATTAACAACCTTCCCTTCCTGTAGTTTTTCCAACTGTTTTTCAGTTTTTCCAGGAAAACAATAACAATAAAGACATTTAAACAGGTCTGGATTCTTTATATGAACATTTTCAGTTAAAGGAAGAAGGCGTTGCAGTATCTGAGCATCGAAATCCTCAGCCCACTCAATCCACTTTCCAGGCTGATTTGCAAACGTCCACGCAGTATACATGTATTTTAAAATTTCATTGATACACCTCAAACTAACAATAACCCCAAAAGACTCTAATCTGATTTGAAAAAACTCAAGATCAGAAAGGAGTTTCTCATTTAAATTAACTTCCGCAGGATCAGCGACAACGACATCTTTCATCTGCTCAGTAATTTCTGATGCCCCCATCCTATTAATTTCAGAATCTTCAGGATAAGGTAAATCCTTATTAAAGGAACGTGCTTTTGTTTGAACAAGATAGTCCTTTATAGACATATTTTCAATTTCGATAAAATTAGCATGGTCTACAACTTTTGATGTCAGGTTCCCCAAATTGTTATCACCACGCATTGTACCAACAATAAAAAGATTTGGAGGTATCTTCAGTTCTTTTGGTATTCCTGCATCCTGCTCAATTTCATCATTATCATGAAGAATAACCGGTTCGTTAGATTCCAAGGCAGTTAACAATTCCAAAATATAATTATCTATCTTTGACATATTCATTTCATCGAGAATCAGAAAAAATGGTGTTGATGATCCGGAATCATGTGATTTTCCTGCATTCACAATCAGCTCAAGAGATTTTGTCTTGTTATATACACCCTCTGCTCCTGTATATTTTCCGAAAAGTCCATCTCTATTTTGCCAGTCCGCACCCACAGTTACTAGCTCATAATTCTTGTATATCATTTCAACTTTTTTCGTAGTTAAACCGATATTTTTAGTTTCAAGGTATTTGAAAAATTGGAATATCTGGCCTTTTTTCATTTCATGAATAGTATCAACCCACATACCAAATCCTGGGATATCGTATTCATTAAAAAAGAAGTCCTTTATCCTTAAAGGACCGGAAAAAATCCACTCAACCCGGATAAAATTCTGAGCGGATTCACAAAAAGTATCAAAAGCATCCCCGGTTTCATCCATAAAATGCGGATGGGTGACAACTCCAATTCCACCGATAACGTAAGCCCCCTGATAGGCAATAATAACATCACCAACCTTGAGCTCCTTGATAACCTTTTTTTGATTCAGATCACGATTATCCCACCCCAGTGGAATAAGCCCATTATTAAGCATTGTCGCCCTTACCTGATCAATTTTTCGTTCAACCCCGTCAAATGCATTGATAACATTTTTATCGTTATAACTTAATTTAAACCACCGTCTCTTGAAAAGGCCTGTATCTTTTGTGTTTTCAGTTCTCACTTTTTTTTGTTCACTCAGGTATTTTGCATAATTCACAGCAAGGCTTGTTTTTCCTACACCTGGCTTACCAGATAAAATCACCAATGACCTTGTATGAAGAGATAAAACATATTTTCTAATAACGGACGGCTCATAAACAAGCCCGTCATTTCTTAAGTAAGTCAAAAAATCACTATCAAGGATCAATTCAAGATAATTCAGAATATCTTCAGGAATTCTGTCAATAAACTTATCTGTAATAAGCTTGATGCCTAAAAGGCTGAAGTTAAATAAATATCCATTGTTAACTCCGCCAAAATTATTAAACGGGGTATTTTCGCGAATTGATTGATTCATCATTTCAACATAGGGCTTAATTTCATCAAAACCAACAGGTTCGATAAAATCAAAAAAATCGATATCTACACGCCAGCCTTCTTTGCCAGCCAAATTTTTACTTTTTGCTTCTTCAGTAAATTTTGCAGCACTGTTTTTTGCTATCCCAAAAGCAACTAGGTTGTTACCTGAAAAATTCAAAATCAGATCACCGGGTTTTACATACGTCATCGATTCCCAGTGTGGGAAAGTATTACCGCCCTTAACAGGCATCGGTGCCCATAAATAACCGCCTTCTTTAGCCTTTGAGAATGTCCGGCCATGATTGACCCACCAGACCCTGGAATTCTCATTCTCTTTATCCGCTTTATTAGTTTTCGGCTGAGCCATTTATGCAACTCCTTGTATACGAGGTGTTTATCAGGTATTGAAATTAGCTGACTGCATTATACATAAAACGGTATTCACCGCAAAACAAAAACTGATATTAGTGGGTATCACATCTATTTATCAATGTTAATTTCTATGGGAAAACGCCAATTCCAAAAGAGAATCTGAGTAAAAACAAACGACAATTAATAACAGGTTTTCCCAAGTATTTTCCGGGTAAATTTCCAGTATTGAATTAATTCTCCGTATAATTTACAATTCGCGTCATAGACTTACAAATAACAAGGCAATCACAAACAGTGGGATATCTGTATACTTATCATCCCCTGCCATTATGTTTTATACATTCTGGTATATACAGATGCCTGCCAGTCAACTTGCCTTATGGTGGAAGTAAATTCTCTTAAAAACCGGTAATGTTGGGTAGTTGCGTAAACGGCGAAGAGACTAACCAGCTGAACTTTAAAGCAGGACAGGGTGGGTGTTTTTTGTGGGCAAGAATCTTAAAAACAACCATTGTTACATAGGCTCGAATCAACTAACTGATTCGAATAATAAATAAATGTGTAGAGGGAGGGTATTTAATGAATTTAGCAAAGCAAGTTATGTGGGGACTGATTTCATGCGTATTGTTATTAACGGTAAGCTGTGCATGGGACATGAATGACCCAAGGGCAGATGAATATGAGGTTCAGATTATCGGAGATTCTATATTTGACCTTTCCGGTGATATCCAACAGGATTTAAAAACCCTGTCAGGGAAAATGTACAAAGACAGATCCGTAAGTGGTGAGAAAATTGCCGGTATCGTTAACCAATATCATAAAGCCATCAGTAATACTCCAAGCCTTCAGACTGTAATTGCAGACGGCGGTGGGAATGATATTCTTCAGGGAAGTGCAGATTGCGATTCGGACCCTGTAACTCCGGGCTGTCTTGATATTATTGATTATGTTGCTGATAAAATGGAATCTCTTCTGGGAGAATTCTATACTGACGGTATCGACAACTGTGTCTGGCTGGGATATTATAATATGACACGTGATGAAGAAGAAAAAAATGAAGCTCTTCAGGCAGCATACGACCTTTATCCCGCTGTCTTCAATGATGCCCAGATTAATCAGGCAGGATCTGGTGGCGGTGCTTACGTCGTTGACCCAAGAGGAGACATCTCATACAGTGATGTTAAGTCTGATGGTATCCATCCAACGGCATCAGGCTCAAGTATTCTTGCAGACCTGATCTATGCGAAAATGGAAACAGAGGGAATGTACAGATAGACGAGTAACTTTCGGGTTACACATAACGTCCTGTATGTGTAACCTCTTTAAACATCAATTAACAAATAGATAGGGTTTGAATGAAAACAAAAACGGTTCTTATCATTTCAGTAATGTGCATAATAATTGCGTCAGTTTTTTTTGCAATCGGTTTTTTTTCAGATAGCAACCAGCTTGAGACAAAACAGATTGTAATAGTTGACAAACCACAACATGAAACAGTCACCTTTACAAAAAAAGATACTCAGCAGCACCCGACGGAAAAACTGAAAAATGAAAAGAAGTCAACGACTATTCAATCCAGTAACCCTGAGACAGAAACAGAACCGGTAGAAGAAGTGGAAACCGTTGACTCCCTAAAAGAACTAATAACAGATATAGCTGTCGAATATATTGAAGATGTCCCATTACTGGACGAATTGGTTCAGGAAAGTGCCTCAGAGCCTGAGGACTTATGGGAAGGTGAGTGGGTCAGTATTGATGACTGGAAGAGAAATAATGATTCCTTTACCGTAGAAAAAAATGAAGACGGTGCTTTCGAACTTATTCCTGACAAGGACAGCACCCAGTCTTATTCATATAATGAAGAGACAAAAGAATTTGAATGGGTTCTCGATTATTATGGAAAAAAAATCACCCACAAGGCGAAGTTTCTCAGTGAAGATGTTATGGTACTGATGAAAATCAGTGGCATTAAAGTCGCACTTGATATTTATAAGAGAGACGCAGGTTAATTAAACATTTTTCCGTACTATCTTTATTCACTGATATGGCCTTCAACCCTGATTCTTAACTCAGGGCGACGTTTACTGTCTGTCTGTACAAAAAGCATATCCCGGTATACCCTTTGTTTTTTTTGTTTATTCTTTACAACAACAATGAATTCAACTCTCCCGTTATTTTCAATTTTTTTATAGCTATAATCAATATGAAGACCTTTCTTAGCTTTAATTCCGATAATCTCAAAAGGATGGTCTGGCTCAGGAATAATATGCGCAAAACCCTCAAGTAGCTTGCTGGCTGAACCTTTTAAAACAATTTTATGATTTGTAACAGAAGCAATTTTCTTTACATACATGGAGAGGTCCAGATTAAAATTCTTTTGTTTATGGTTTAATAAATCAGCCCGAATAGTCCCCTTCATTTCCTTCCCGCCAAATTTATCTGTAAAAACAAGTAGTGAAATTCTACCTTCCTTCCCTGGAAAAATTCTCTGAGTATAATTCGTCAAAATAAACCCACAACAGCTTTTCATCCTGTCAATTTCGATCATTTCCTGTGAATCATTTTTTATGAAAAAGTCATGTTCAACTCTATCGCCCTGGAGCACAGATGAAAATTGATAGTTTTTATCTGAGATTCTTATATCTGCTCTTGAATACAGGGGATCTTCTTTTACACCATCATAATAGGCTGACTTCCGCTTGACACGGGGCTTGTTTTTTATCGCTGGCGTCTCTTTATTTACAAAGGCAAGAACCAAAGCAACAGCCACAATAAGACAAATAATAGTACCTACAGTTTTTAATCGCATAAAAATCTCCTCATACCTGTATTTCAAATTTTACCAGTATACTCCAGAAGCGACGGCGCCTTCCGGTTCAGGAAACCGATAATTCAAAGTTTTCGCTATAGATAAATTAGTAAAAACATTAAATAAATCAGAAAATCAATAGATGATACTCTCGTAAAAAGTATTGAGATGGCTAAGGAAAAGGTCCCAGATACAAGATTTAGTGATTGTCCAGGCTGAAGTAGTACATATAGTACGTCAAAAGTCTGGTCAGGCACTAAAACGCAGTAGATGGGACTTTTTACGACGCCATC
>JQIA01001441.1_pt1 | contig 12807 bp, 11 predicted proteins | sample 811431 | NCBI WGS metagenome assembly JQIA01 (sample SAMN02998118, study PRJNA258478) | marine sediment metagenome | biome: marine; feature: seafloor; material: sediment; isolation source: oil-polluted sediment collected from 3 locations (0.5 km, 0.7 km and 0.9 km)... | place: USA: Gulf of Mexico ... | reverse complement strand
CCGGACGGGACTCGAACCCGCGACCTCCGGCGTGACAGGCCGGCATTCTAACCAGCTGAACTACCGGTCCGCATTTTGCACTGAACTTGGTGGGTGGTGACGGGATCGAACCGCCGACCCTCTGCTTGTAAGGCAGATGCTCTCCCAGCTGAGCTAACCACCCAAGCGCTCTAGAGAGAGTGCGCATTCTATAGAACTTGCCCGCTAAGTCAAACAAATATCACAAAAAAACCATAGCCTTTTTGAGGTTTTTTCACAGGGCTCTAATTCGAGTAATTTTGCCAGGCTCCTGGCGACAAATCGCCAGAAAATTGCATCGTCAATAAATAATATATTGATTTCTTATTGGGCACTCAGTTTGCGTGGTAAAATCACTACCACCGTCACAATCATAACTAAACCGACAAACTCCAATGGATATCTACAAGGAATTTACTTTCGAGGCTGCTCATCTACTGCCCCACGTGCCTAAAGGGCATAAATGCAGACGATTGCATGGTCACTCTTTCAAGACAACGATCTATGTTAGCGGACCCGTGGGCGCAGATTCCGGGTGGGTGATGGATTTCGCTGAAATAAAAAATGCCTTCAAGCCAATTTATGCCACACTGGATCACCACTATCTGAATGATATAAAAGGTCTGGAAAATCCAACCAGTGAAAATCTGGCGATCTGGATCTGGCAAAAGCTTAAACCAAATCTTCGCGAGCTCAGCAAAATTATAATCCAGGAAACATGCAATAGTGGCTGCGTTTACAAGGGTCCAGAGGAAAATTCAGGTAGCTAACAGCCCTTAGTCAAAGTGCTTCTAACCTCTTTTCACGACCCCGCTCACTCTGCACATAGCGAAGCCACTGAGTGGCGATTTTTACGCTGCGCGTATCTTTTCTGGCTTTTTTAAAAGCCTGAATCGAATGATTATATTGCGCCAAATTAAAGTAGGCCATACCCTGCACGACATTGGCTGTATCTTTCCTTGTGAGGCCGCCCTTCTTAAGAGCTTTTCCGATAGCAGCAACGGCTTTAGTCCACTCTTCAATATTCAGGTAGGATTGCCCCAACACCACATAGATATCACCCGTTTTAGATAGCTTGGCGGCACTCTCTAGTGCTGGAATCGCTTTGTCGTTCTCCCTCGCAAGAATCCAGGCATTACCTAACAGCTTGTAGGTACTCTCCTTTGCTTCGATCTCCTTTCTCTTCAACCCCCCGTCAAGAACAACTGCGGCACGGTATGGGCGCTCGTTTTGTAACAGCAACTGCGCATAGCCTACCTGTTCAGCACTGCTGTTGAGCATAGCGGCATCGTGCATCGCTACAATGGTGGAGTACCGGTTAAATTCATGCTTTAACTCACCATACAAAGCTGACAGGTGGGCATAGTACTCCTTTTTCGGGTACTCATTGACCAGCCTATTTAAAACCTGAAAAGTCTTGAGGTAGTCCTCCTGATCGCAATACATCGCCCGTAGTAGCAGATACCAGTTTTCCTTAACCTTCAGCTGTTTTGAGCGGTTGATTGTAATCGCCTTTTCGATAGCTGGAATAGCCTTGATGTACTCCTTTATCTGATAATAACCCTGCCCAAGGAGGATATAAGCATTGACACTGGGATTCTCAACCATCTTGAACCACGTTTCTAGCATATCCACTGCGTCCCGATACTTCTCCTGTACAAAATATATTTGCGCCAGACTATAGCGCGCTGTTATCTCAAGCCCTTCGGGAAGATCCGGCTGTTCCAAAACTCGTTTATAAGCGCTCTCCGTTTGCGGGTAATCTTCAACGCCATAATAAATAAAGGCGAAAAAGTTCCAGAGCATCGCTTTTTCATAGGCATTGTATTTTTGATACTTTTTAGGCTCGCGTAACTTGCCCAAAACTTCAAGAGCTCCATTCAGATCGTCAGCCTCACTCAAGACCTGTGCTTTTTTCAGCTTTTCATACATCTTAAGGCTAAGCGTGGGTGCTTTCCTTGTTTTGCGCTCAGCCGAAACCTCTCCACTTTGTTGGGCAAAGACCGGGGCCGACCCCATCTGAATTAACAGTGACACGGCCAACACGCACAGCGCGCATTTCATAAATAGATCTGACACTGTTTTTTGTGCCACTCGCACAACTCGCCTCATCCTATTATTTCCGGTATACACCGATCTGTTTAGTCCTGCATATCACACAATGTCAGCAAAACTGGACCGTGGTTTATTTGATGATTTTAAAGGTGATCTTGTTTTGAACGCCCGCCACATCGACCGGCTCACCATTGATAATCTTGGGTTTGTACTTGAATTTCAGTGCGGCTTTAATAGCGGCGCTATTGAATAGTGTCGTTGGCCTGCCTGAACCAGTGAACCCCTCAACCACAAAGGGATCCTGTACAGTGCCACTTTTAGTTACAGTAAATTCAACGATAACATAGCCCTCAATACCCCGGGACAATGCTCGACTGGGGTAGATAGGCGCCACCTTTACTATCGGCATGTAGTCACCATCACTGGCCCCCAAACCAATCCCGCCCAGCTTAATATCGGCACTCACCTTAACCGGCGCAATACCCACACCCGATGGATCATGCCTGGGTATTGTCAGTTTTGGCGCAGCTAACGTGGGAGGCATCTGATCAGGCTCCTCCGGTTTTTCCGGTTTCACCTCTGTTTGAATTAGCTCCAGTTCTCGTGCTGGCATCAAAACATCCCCAATTCGCAGGGCCTCGCTTTTTTTGATATCCGTAATGCCCATCGAGATTAATGCCTGCATAACAAAGAGCAGGCCGACAGTCGTCAGCGCCGCACAGGCTAACACTAGAGGATATTTTATTGCAGCACCCATACTCCCCTCTATCGATACTCCTCTGTTGCCAGAGAGACATTCTCAACGCCTGCTTCTCGCGCCGCATCCATCACCTTGATGATCACATCAACTGTTGCTTTCTCATCTGCCTGAATAACCACTGCGCCTTCAGGATTCTCGGCCCGCAAACGCTCTATATTTGCACGTACTGAGCGCACATCTATTCGTCGTTTGTCGATCCAGATTTCACCATTATTATTGACTGCAACCAGTATGCTTGCGCTCTCCTTGGATTCAGCCGTTGAGGCATCCGGCCTGTTCACCTCGATACCGGTTTCCCTGGTAAAAGATGCCGTGACAATAAAGAAGATCAGCATGATAAACACCACGTCCAGCATAGGCGTAAGATCAATAGACTGCTCCTCTTCCGCTACTGTACGATGTCTACGCATCATTATTCTCTCAATACTCCAGGTTAAGGTGATCTTGCAGGTACTCTTTTTCAGACTCAACCCGGCGCTTCAACCAGGTATTGGCAAATACGCCGGATAGCGCTGCCACCATCCCCGCCATGGTCGGGATTGTAGCTTTGGACACCCCCCCGGCCATTGAGCGCACATCGCCACCACCACTGATAGCCAGGACATTAAAAACCTCAATCATACCGGTTACTGTACCCAGCAAGCCTAATAGTGGGCAGAGGGTAACCAGCGTTGAGATGAGCTGCATATTCTGATCTACAGCCAGATTCACTCTGGAAATGATCGCTTCACGAATCCGGTGGGCAAACCAGGATCGGATATCTGTGCGCGCTTGCCACCGACCTACTTCCGCTTCGCTGATTTTGCGATGTGTGATAGAGAGGTACCAGGCCCGCTCCAATATCAGGCTCCACATCACGAAAATAAACGCGCCGATCATCCAGAGTACCGGACCACCAGCATCCATAAAGGAGATAATGGCATCGTAAAAGTCATAAAACCAAAACATGACTCAACTACTCCGACACCACGTTATTCTGCTCTGACTGCTCGGCAATGATCCCTGCCGTCTGCTCCTCCAGAATATGGATCACTGTTTTACTACGGTTGCTCACTAGCGCATGCAGGAAAACAGCAGGAATAGCGACACACAAACCCAGCACAGTGGTCACAAGAGCACTGGAGATACCCGCAGCCATCGTTTTTGGGTCACCTGCCCCAAAAATAGTTAACGCCTGAAAGGTCAGAATCATACCGGTCACGGTTCCCAGCAACCCCAGAAGCGGCGCCACCATGGAGGTGATTTTTATAAATCCAACCCATCTTGTCAGTGCAGGGATCTCCTTGAGTATCGCCTCGTGCAGTTTTAATTCAAGGGTTTCAGTATCCGTCCCAGAGTGATCCTGATTAATCATAAGCACACGACCCAGCGGGTTTCCTGCATGGGGCTGGGAAGGATTTTTGAGCTGAAGGGCAACTTTGGCGCCGACTATACTCAGGGCAATCAAACGCCACAACGCGATAAACAGTGCGATAATTCCAATACCGATAATGATGTAGCCCACCTCGCGACCCTGATGGATACGCTCCAGTAGATTCGGGCTATCGATCAACGCTTTAAGAAAGGAGCCGCCTGAGGCGCCTGTCGGATCCACTCCAAACTGGGTAAAGCCACTGTCAGCATGCTCAAGGTCAGCTGCCGCTGAAGTGTAGCGAGTAGCCGGCTGACGCGGCAAAACCAGCAGGGCTTCAGTATTATTATCATAATTGAGATAGCGACCATCAGCCACCAGGTTAAAGGAGCCAATGCGCACCACCTCTTGCTGGGTACGGTTTCCGTCAGGCGACACGACTGTTGCATTAAACTTAACAATACGTCCGGACTCGGTCATCTCCTGCTGCAGCAGGAACCAGAGCTGTTCCAGCTCGGCAATGGTCGCTAACTGAGTATTACTACCCATTTTCTTGATCAGGGCATCAAGAAATCCTGTACGGGCAGGGTACTGGACGCTGACCAGCGAACTTGAGAGGTTGGCTCGTGCATCACCGGCCACACCCTGAACGGTTCCGAATAGCTCTTTTAGAACACCCAAACGCTCTGTGAGCTGAGCCTTTTTATTTTTCAGTCTAATCTCATTTGCTGCATAATCCGCTTCGAGCTTGGTACTGCGGGCCTCCTCCTGCGCGCGGGTTTTCTTGGCTTGAGCCAACAACTCCGCCTGTTTCTGCTTCTCTCGTAAAAAACGTGCTTCACGAAGTTTCTGCTCGCTGGCATCCTGGGCGGTACCCTGCTTGACTCTTTGCAGTAGCTCATCCAACGACACCGCATCGCCTGCATAACTACCCGCCGCGCCCATCAGCCCACAGACAACGGTCAAAATAACACCTAATATCATTTTCTTTTTAAGGATCACTGGATACCCTCCGCAACTTCGATGGGTAACATCATCATATCGATAGTGGCCTGGTTACGGGCTATTCTTATCCCTTGGCGTACCGGGTTGCGGTAAGCTGGCGGCAGCTCCACCCACTCACCTGACTGACCTGCTGTTTTATCCCAAACCAAAGTGGTCTTTTCATCTTTGGTTTGGGATACCAGCGCAATACGCCCCACCCGCAACACATTGACGTTGACATCGGCACCATTAATTTTCACGGTATCGGTATAGGAATCAATCTTTCTACCATACTCATTTTCGATCTGGTAGCCCTCCAGAACCTGGCGAAATTTCTCTGAATCGGAGATAACCGGATTTTCCAGCGCAGCCTTGATAAACTCAAGCCGTTGTTGACGCTCCCTGTAATGAAATGGTGTATCAAGGTTTATAAACTGCTCAAGACCATCCAGCATACGTATCATTAAAGGGGTGATCTGTCGTTTCATCTCTGTAATCTGGGTAATGGACGCCTCAAGCTCTCCCAACCGCCGCTCCTGGGCTGAGATCTGCTTTTCTAACTGACGGTTATAGACTCTCAGACCATCAATAATTTTGTTAGTAGCCTTATACTCTTCCAGCAGACCCTGACGCTCATCATCCAGCTTTTCTACTCTGCCCTGAGAGACCTGTGCTTGCTGAGTCCTCTCTTTATTAATAGCATGAATCTGGTCGAGCTGATCAGTATAACCCAGCTCAATGCCACCCAATAGTAAGGCCAAAGCCACCGCCGCAGGAGCCGTAACAACTTTAAAATAAGAATGATTCATGCCTTGTTTCCCTATTTACTTTGCGCCTGAGCTAGGCAGACCTCACCAACCTAGATAATTCACAAATTATCTAGGTTAAACCAGCCAATAATCAAGCACTACTCATATCGCTCTTTAAATCGTAGTTGAATCGTGAAAGCCTGCATGGCCTCCCGATACCACCAAGAGAGATCTGGCTTAAACTATCGTAGCAAGGAAGAGGCCTATCTAAAGTGGGTTTTTAGATTATTTAGGATGAATAGCCCACCAATCTATAAAGCTATAGCCAAACACAGCGTTTGCATAGCAGATGAATCTTGGGTCAGACGCCCCCAGCTCACAAGGCAGTTGTGTTTGTAAACCGAGAAACGTGAGGCTGGTGACCGCTCAGCAATGATGCAGAGGTGTAGGGTATCTGCTCAGGGCGGATCGATATACTCAACTACTTCGAGATCAAACCCAGAAAGCCCAGTATATTTTATCTGCGGACTGAGCAGGCGCATTTTGCGCACCCCCAGGTCACGAAGAATTTGAGACCCCGTTCCCACGGTATTTTGCATGCTGCTTCCAGGAGGTACCACCAGTGGGCTTTGACTGATCACTTTATTGCCACCTTCCCCTCTATTAATAAGATCGATCGAGGGGTGATGACCCGCCAGAATTACCAGCACGCCCGCCCCATCCTCGGCAATACGTTGCAGGGAGTCAGGCAGTGACCAGCTCTTGCGGGTACTCAGCTGCGAGCCGATCACATCACGAAAGGTTTCCAACTGTGATATTCTCACCAGCGGTTCTCGCTCCGGATCAATCTCTCCCTTGATAAGCGCGTAGTGTATATCGTGCTGGGTTGTATCCTGATAAATAACCAACTGAAACTCCCCATATGGGGTATCGAGAAGCTGCTCACCCATACGAACCACTGTCTTCTCGTGCAGTATCCTATAGTGGATCAGATCGGCGATGGTGCCAATTTTAAGGTTATGCTGTTCTGCGAATTTTTCCAAATCCGGCCGCCGTGCCATGGTGCCATCCTGGTTCATTATCTCCACAATGACCGCAGCCGACTCAAATCCGGCCAGGGCGGCCAGATCACAGCCCGCCTCAGTGTGCCCTGCACGGCTTAAGACACCCCCAGGGCTTGCCATCAACGGGAAAATATGGCCGGGCTGAACAATATCTTCCGGCTTAGCATCGCCGGCCACCGCCGCCTGAACGGTTACCGCTCTGTCGGCAGCGGAGATACCGGTTGTAACGCCCTCTGCAGCTTCAATCGAAACGGTAAAATTGGTTGCGTGCTGAGCATTATTGTCTCTCACCATCAGCGGCAAGCGTAACTGCTCGCAGCGATCTTTTGTGAGGGTCAGACAGATCAGTCCACAGGCATGTCGAGCCATGAAGTTGATAATTTCAGGGGTGACTTTCTCTGCGGCAATAATCAGATCGCCTTCATTTTCTCGATCTTCATCATCCATAAGGACGACCATTTTACCCTGCTGAATATCTTGTATTATCTCTAAAGTTGAATTAATTTCCATCGCGCCCAAAGGTCTCAACAAGAAAAGAGCGCTATTCTACACCCTTATTTAACAAGCCGCTAAACGAATTAGCCTATTCTCAACTACATACTTCTTTTCATACTAAATTCTTTCATTTTCAGGACGTTTTGGCAGCTGCAATAGCCTATTGAATTCACCACTATTCTATCCGGCAAGAGACAACAAATAGTTTTACCCGCCGCATCACTCACCAAAGCGTGTCAATCTTTACCTGTGTAGAACTGCGGCCATCGGCTTTTCACTTCAGGGCCATCTGAGGCCAAAATATGACAGGTATCGATGAAACCTGGGCGCCCGGAATCACCCAGATTCTGTAAAATATCCTCATGCATAGCCTGAAATGCAGTGGTGGCAATAGGTGCAAGCAACTCAACCAGATGAGTGCAGCCTTTTTTTCCACCGACCAGCTCCTTTACTCTTTTTTTCCACCCTGGACCGATACTCTGACCAATCAAACATTTGAAATGATCGGCAATATCCCCACAACCGCGTTTAGGAAAGGCGATAACTTCCGCTTGTACATCATAGATTTTGAAATCCAGATCCATCGTTAAACGCAGCCACATTTCATGTATCGGCTCACCGGCAGGAAAATCTTTTTGGCTATTAGTATACAGATAGGTTTTGGTATCTTTTACGTGGCCTTCGATATCCCATAGACCATCTTCACGTTGATAACCGCAGCAGTTTACTGCCCGGTTGTGGAGCAGCTTTCTCGGGACAGGGTTTGGTAGTGACATAAACAACTCTCAATCAACAGAATATTTCTTTACAAGCTCACCCATAAATCCAGGCCAGATTGCCTGAATTAACTCACACCCGCTCAATGATCAGAGCGATGCCCTGCCCAACCCCTATACACATGGTGCAAAGCGCATAACGGCCTCCAGTTCGGTGTAGTTGATAAGTGGCGGTGGTCACCAGTCTGGCGCCACTCATACCCAGCGGATGCCCTAGCGCAATAGCTCCACCGTTTGGGTTTACCCTAGGATAGTCATCAGCCAGGCCAAGCTCTCGCAGCACTGCCAGCCCCTGGGCGGCAAAAGCCTCATTAAGCTCAATAATATCCATATCATTGAGCGTCAAACCTGTTTTTTCAAGCACCTTGCGGACTGCAGGAACCGGGCCTATTCCCATAATTCTGGGCTTTACGCCCGCCGTCGCCATAGCCACCACCCTCGCTTTGGGGGCGAGCTGATAGGTAGAAACCGCTTCTTCAGAAGCCAACAGAAGTGCACAAGCGCCATCATTAACTCCGGAAGCATTACCCGCAGTCACAGTTCCATTTTTACGAAAGGGTGTTCCCAGTTTCTGAAGCGCTGCCAGGCGAGTGTCCCCCCTGGGGTGCTCGTCAACATCCACCAACAACGGGTCGGCTTTACGTTGAGGGATACTGACCGGCACGATCTCTTCGGCAAAAATGCCCGCAGCCTGAGCCGTTGCGGCACGCTGCTGGCTCAGCAGAGCAAATTTATCCTGATCTAACCGGCTGATATTATAATCTGCAGCCACATTCTCCGCTGTTTCCGGCATTGAATCGACACCATACTGCTGTTTCATCAGTTTATTGACAAAACGCCACCCGATAGTGGTGTCGTAAATCTCAGCCCTGCGGCTAAATGCCGAGTCAGCCTTGCCTGTCACAAAGGGTGCCCTGGACATCGACTCAACTCCACCGGCGATCACCAGATCAAGCTCTCCGGTTTTAATGCCACGAGCTGCACTACCAACAGCATCCATACCCGAGCCACAAAGGCGATTTATGGTCATTCCCGGCACATCGACAGGCAACCCGGCAAGCAAACCACTCATATGTGCTACGTTACGATTATCTTCACCAGCCTGGTTGGCACAGCCAAAAACAACCTCGTCTACGCGACTCCAATTCACTGAGGGATTACGCTCCATCAGTGCTCGAATGGGAATAGCACCCAGGTCATCCGTTCTGACAGGTGCCAGCGACCCGCCATAGCGACCAATAGGTGTGCGTATTGCATCGCAAATAAAAGCCTGTTTCATAGCCTGCTCTCCAACTTCAGCATTATTTTATAAGAATCGCATCGAAAAAAAAGCCCCTGCAAGAAGGGGCTTTTCAGTCGAAAACAATCGATTAAACCAGTGTGGTATCGCCCATCATAAAACAGTCTATTTCCCGCGCTGCACCACGGCCTTCGTTAATACCCCAGACGACAAGGGACTGACCTCGACGGCAATCACCCGCAGCAAAAACGCCCGGGATAGAGGTGGTAAATTGGCCATATTCCGCCTTATAGTTGCTGCGTTGATCAAGCTCCAACTCAAGGCCATCCAGAAGATAGTGCTCAGGCCCAAGAAAACCCATGGCCAGCAAAACCAGGTCGGCTTCCCATACCTTTTCACTACCCGCCACTTCCACGAAAGAGAACTGCCCCTCTTTTTCAACCCATTCAACATTAACTGTCTTAATGGCTTTGATCTCACCCGCTTCATTACCAACAAATGCTTTGGTCAGAATACAGTATGTACGGGGGTCCTCACTAAATTTGTGAGCGGCCTCTTCGTGGCCATAGTCGGTACGAAGAATCTTTGGCCACTCAGGCCAGGGGTTATTTTCCGCTCGCTGCTGAGGTGGCTTGGGGAGCAGTTCAAAGTTAACAACAGATTTGCAACCATGGCGCAAAGATGTACCGATACAGTCAGTGCCGGTATCACCGCCACCGATAACAATAACGTGCTTGTCTTTGGCCGAGATATATTGCTCATTATCCAGATTTGAATCAAGATAGCTTTTGGTATGAGCCTTAAGGAACTCCATCGCAAAATGAACACCCTTCAGGTCACGATTAGGGGCTGGCAGGTCGCGAGGCTGAGTTGCACCGGTTGCCAGTAAGACAGCATCATTGGCATCTTGCAACTCCTGGACACTGATCGCACCATGCCCTTTACCACCCACATCGGTACTGGTCACAAATTGAACGCCCTCTTCACGCATCAGCCCCAACCGGCGCTCAACTACATCCTTCCCTAGCTTCATATTGGGAATGCCATACATCATCAACCCACCCAATCGATCAGCCCGCTCATAGACGGTTACCGAATGGCCAACACTATTCAATTGGGACGCAGCGGCTAAACCTGCCGGCCCGGAGCCAATAATAGCTACTTTTTTTCCGGTACGCTGTGTTGGCGCCCCGGCATGAACCCAACCCTCTTCATAGGCACGATCAATAATGGCATTTTCCATATTCTTGATCGTAACCGGCGGATTGGTTATACCCAACACACAGGCACCCTCACAGGGTGCTGGGCAAACCCGTCCGGTAAACTCAGGGAAATTATTGGTCTTTTGCAACCGGTCAGCTGCCTCTCGCCATCGCCCTCTATAAACCAGATCATTCCATTCTGGAATTAGGTTATCGACAGGGCAACCCGTTACCGACTGGCAAAAGGGGACTCCACAATCCATACATCTCGAACCCTGACTGCGCAGATGCGGCTCATCATGCTCGGAATACAGCTCGTCATAATCAACAAGGCGCTCGGCCACACCCCTGTAGGGTTCGGTTTTACGCTCAACTTCTTTAAATCCTGTAATTTTTCCCATATACACTTACTCTATGTATAAACTTTTAAAACCTGACTATTGCGTTATTGCTGCAGTTTGCTCCTCGGGTTTGCCACCCCGAGCCAGCTGCTGTTCTGCAAGTTTTTTCTGTTGCTGCTCTTCCAACACTCGCTTGTAATCAAGTGGCATCACCTTGACAAATTTCGTTAGTGTCTTGTCCCAGCTCTGCAGCAATCGCTGTGCAACCTCTGAATCTGTGTACTTGGCATGATTCTCAACCAGGCGTCGCAACTCGGCAATGTCATCGTCATCGCGCATAGTTTCCAGACCCACCATGCCAGGATTGCACCTACTGGCAAAATCACCGGCTTCATCAAGCACATAAGCAATACCGCCACTCATGCCTGCGGCAAAGTTCCAGCCTGTTTCACCCAGCACGACAACCCTGCCGCCCGTCATGTATTCACAGCCGTGATCCCCAACTCCTTCGACAACAGTACTGGCTCCGCTGTTACGTACGCAAAACCGCTCAGCAGCAATTCCACGAAAATAGGCTTCGCCTGCAGTAGCACCATAAAGTACCACATTGCCGATCAGGATATTTTCCTCGGCCTTAAAACTACTCTGTTTGGGAGGGTAGACAACCACGCGGCCGCCACTAAGCCCCTTCCCAATATAGTCATTGGCATCACCCTCTACTTCAATCGTAACGCCCTTGGCCAAAAATGCCCCGAGACTCTGCCCAGCCGAACCGGTCAACTTAATATGCACCGTATCGTCAGGCAGCATTTCTGCACCCCAGCGCCGGGCAATCTCATGTGACAACATAGTCCCTACTACTCGGTTGGTATTGATGACCGGCAGTTCAATTTCTACCTTTTCAGCTCGCTCTAATGCGGGCTCAGCCTGTTCAATAATCTGATTATCCAGCGCAAGGTCAAGGCCATGATCCTGGTCCATCACCTTATAGACCTCTACCTGATCATGTGCTTTTGGCGCGACACTCAATATATCGGTCAGATCAATACCAGATGATTTCCAGTGCTCGATAGCTGCATTCATCTCCAGCAGGTCACTACGCCCGATCATCTCATTCAGATTACGAAAACCAAGCTGCGCCATGATGTTGCGTAACTCTTCGGCAATCATAAAGAGATAGTTCACCAGATATTCTGGCTTGCCCTTGAACTTAGCACGCAGTTCCGGATCCTGTGTCGCAATACCCACCGGGCAGGTGTTTAGATGGCATTTGCGCATCATGATACACCCTTGAGTAATCAGCGGCGCCGTAGCAAAACCGAACTCTTCTGCACCCAACAGGGCAGCAATAGCAACATCCCGCCCGGTTTTCAGCTGTCCATCAGTCTGCAGCACCACCCGCGAACGCAGATCATTCATCACTAGAGTATGGTGCGTTTCAGCCAGTCCAAGTTCCCAGGGCAGACCAGCATGTTTAATGGAGGTGATGGGAGACGCCCCGGTGCCGCCATCATGACCGGCAATTACGATATGGTCCGCCTTTGCCTTGGTGACACCTGCTGCGATGGTACCCACGCCCACTTCAGCCACCAATTTAACGCTGATACGCGCTGAACGATTGGCATTCTTCAGATCATGAATCAGTTGCGCCATATCCTCGATGGAGTAGATATCATGGTGTGGCGGTGGGCTGATCAGTCCAACGCCTGGCGTAGAGTGGCGAATACGGGCTATATTATCGTCCACCTTGCCACCAGGCAGCTCACCACCCT
>JQIA01001439.1_pt1 | contig 12809 bp, 7 predicted proteins | sample 811431 | NCBI WGS metagenome assembly JQIA01 (sample SAMN02998118, study PRJNA258478) | marine sediment metagenome | biome: marine; feature: seafloor; material: sediment; isolation source: oil-polluted sediment collected from 3 locations (0.5 km, 0.7 km and 0.9 km)... | place: USA: Gulf of Mexico ... | reverse complement strand
GATTACGCATCATTGCAATCGGTACGCCCTGATCTAATTATGATCTCACTGTCGAGCGCCGGGCAGTCCGGTCCCATTGCTGACCTGAAAGGTTATGCGCCTGTGCTTTCGGCCTATTCTGGGCTTGAGTCGCTACTGGCCTACCCCGGCGAGGCTCCAGTCGGCATGCTTAATTTTGGGCTAAATGACATGAGTGCGGGTATTCATGCACTCTACTCAATCCTGGTGGCATTACGCTATCGACAACAACATCAACAAGGCCAGTACATCGATTTTTCCCAGCTTGAAGTGGGCGCCTCTAGTATTGCTGAGGCGATCATCGATCAGCAGTGGAATAGTGCTGATCAGAAGACCACGCAGAAAAAAGAGCCACAACCGGTTAACCCTCACCCACTTTTTACACCCCACGGGCACTTTCGCTGTGCGGGATCAGACCAGTGGATTGCCATCAGCATAGAAAGCGATGAACAGTGGCGACAGCTAAAAAAGGCGGCAGGCAACCCTGTTGAGTGGCGTGCGATTAACTCTCTGGGCGAACGCCGTACTGATGAGGCGAGTATCGAACAGCAATTAACCCATTGGACGCTAACAAAAAATCGTGATCAACTCGCCGACCGACTGAATGAACGCGGCATTCCCGCCACCCCGCTGCTTTCGATCGAAGAACAGTTTAAACACCCCCAATTTGCCAGCCGTCAGCTGCGCCAAAAAGCCAAACATTCACTGCTGGGTGAAATTGACCTTTACCGAATACCCTGGCAGATGAGCGGCATCCCTTTGGATATCCACAGCGCAGGACCGCTATTGGGGGAGCACGATGACTACGTTTATGGCAACCTGCTCGGCTTAAAGAGATCAACCATTGAACAATTAAAACAACAAAAAGTGATTTACTAATTATAAGAGGAAAAAATCATGCCAACTGATAACAGATTCCCAACAATCTCCGATAAGGCTGTCGAAGAACTGCGTAAAACCATTGGCAAAAAAATGGAAAAAACTGTGGTGTGGCTCACCGAGTGTAACGAAGATGCCATTCGCCACTACGCCCATGGTATCGGTGATGACAACCCACTTTGGCTGGACAAGGAATATGGCGAGCAGTCAAAATACAAAGGCAATATTGCACCACCCAGCATCCTACACGCAATGACCCCGATGAATGCCTACCACGGCCTACCCGGCATTCATGCAATGTATGCTGGTGGAAATTGGACCTGGCATCTGCCGATGCAGGTGGGCACGAAAATCAAAACGGAGTCTTACTTAAAAGACCTGATCGAGCATAAAACCCAATTTTCAGGAAAATCCATTCAACAGATCGTTCACTTTGATTTTTTCAACCAGCATAATGAAAAAGTGGCAGAATGCGAACAATGGGCATTTCGGACAGAACGAGATTCTGCCCGGGAGAAGGGAGAAAAATACGAAAACATTAAACTCAACAAACAATATACCGATGCAGAGATCGAGGCCATTTCAGAGCGGTATGTGAATGAATACGTGCGCGGCAGTGACACCCTTTACTGGGAAGATGTAACCGTTGGTGATGAGATCCCCTCAATTTTAAAAGGCCCAATGACCGTCACCGGCTTTCTCGCATTCGTGCAGGGCTGGGGCGGCATCTTTATTCGCTCACACAAACTGCTCTATAACCTACTTCAAAAAGCACCCAGCGCATCCATTCCTAACGCACAGAATATCCCTGACGTTCCCGAACGCGTTCACTGGGAAGATGAGCTGGCAACCCGCGTTGGCGCCCCAGCCCCCTATGATTATGGCCCCGAGCGCATCTCCTGGATGACACACATCTTAACTAACTGGATCGGTGATGAGGGCTGGCTTTACAAACTCAACGCCCGTATTCGCCGACACAACCCAGTGGGTGATCTGCTCACTATTACAGGCCGAGTTACCGAAAAATACGAAGAAAACGGAAAGTTTATGGTTACCATTGAGCTGCGGGCGACCACACAGGATGATGAGCTTTCCTGCGAAGGTAGCGGTGTGGTTGTCCTGCCTTCCCGAGGTAACTGAGCCATCACCGAATGTGCTTAATACTCTAATCAAAAAGGTCAAACTCGCTACTTTTCTACTTGGCAGGCAATGCGGGCAGGTTGGGTTGTTCTTCAATTGAGCAAAATAATTTGTGAATGCTCCACCGGCTAAAGCCGGATTGATCCCTCTCCAAAAACTGGGAGAGGGCCAGGGTGAGGGTTCAAGATTCAACCTCGATGTACACCCCTCATCCAAACCTTCTCCCCTCAAGGAGAGAAGGGGTAAAAATAGATATGCCGTCTAAAGGCGTGGGATTTTAAATCCCCTATCTATTTGAAGATCAAAGCTTTTGGTAACTCGGATAATACCGTTCTGACACAGGCGTTCGTGGCACTGAGTGCTTATCTCATATTGGTGCCTGTGAAATACAGGATCTGATCACCCCGGTCCCCAGAAAACGAATCACATAATGTCCTGTGGCGCTTTCACCCATCAAGCGAAATCAAAAAAGTCTCCTTTTTCTATGCAGTTCATATGGTTATTACTCTATCATGACGCTCAGCTGAGGATTTCAGCTTCAAGGCAACAAAAACTGAGAAGCCAGCTCGAAACTAGACATAACCATGACCATCAAGGACTTTGACAATATGACCGATTTGAATGCAGCGCCCCAGCGAAGCAGATGGCTATTGCCTCTCGTTATTTTGGGTGTTGCGCTACTCGTTGTGGCCTTGCTAATGCTGACTGGATCAGCCCCACCTAAAACTGATATTAAAGAAAAAGAGTGGTTGGTTGCTGTTGAGAATATTAAATTTAGCGCTGCCAGCCCTCAAATTGAACTGTTAGGGAATGTTGAGTCGCCCTTTGATTCCATGCTAAGTGCCGCAGTTTCTGCCGATGTAATCGAAGTCCCCGTTCGAGAGGGCATGATCGTCGCCAAGGGAGACCTGCTGATTCAACTTGATGAAAGAGAGATAGGCCTGCTAATCAGGCAGCACCAGGCTGATATGCGTGAGCTGCAAGCTCAGATCACTGCCGAAAATAACCGTTTTCATTCAGATACTGATGCACTCGTTGAGGAACAAAAACTGCTTAGCCTTGCCATTCAAGCGGTAGATCGTCAAGCTCGATTGAAAGCGTCTAACCTGGTCGCCCAGGAACGTCATGATGCTGCAGAATCAGCGCGCGCTCAAAAAGCTCTTTCGGTCAATGCACGAAAACTGAACATTGCGGATCATCCCAGCCGTTTAAATCAGCTCCAAGCCCGGTTGGCACGCGCAACAACCGCTTTAAATGATGCGCTGATCGATGAGGAAAGAGCTCGGATAGAAGCACCTTTTGATGGTCTGATTACAAAGGTCAGCGTTGCTCCTGGTGAAACAGTTCAGATAGGCCAATCGCTGGTCAGTCTTTACGATAACCAAAATATGGAGGTTCGCGCTCAAGTTCCTGACCGCTATGTTTCTTTGATTAAAAATGCGTTGCAAGACGATCGTACCATTGACGCAACAAGTGAAAGTTATGGTCGTGATATTCAGCTGTATCTAAAGCGGTTGTCAGGTCAGGCAAATCGAGGCTATGGTGGTATCGATGCACTTTTCACTCCTGTCGATGTTCAAGCAGGGCTGGTGCTTAACAGCACACTGAAGATCAATGTTAATTTACCATCACTGCCAGAGGTGATAACCCTGCCGCTTTCTTCAATCTATGGCTCCAGTCGAATCTATCGTGTTGAAAACGGGCGGATACAGTCTCTTGATATTGATATTTTGGGTAAACAGTTCTCAAAATCAGGCCAGGATCGCGTCATCATTAGTAGCAAAGCGCTTAGCGAGGGGGATGCCATTGTCATTACTCAGCTTCCAAATGCCATTAGTGGCCTGAAAGTCAAACTGAGGACCCCGTAATGAGATCATCGGCGCATAATCCAGGCCGTTCTGAGCCTAAGCAGGAGTATCATAAACAGGACATACTCGGACGCTTTGCTCAGCACAAGGTCGCAGCAAACCTGTTGATGCTGGTCATGTTATTGGCTGGCTCAATTGCCCTGTATAAATTAAATACACAATTTTTACCCAACTTTGAACCAGATTTAATTACTGTCAGGGTGGTCTGGCCGGGAGCGACACCTGAGGACGTTGCTAAATCGATCGTTACTCCTTTAGAACAACAGCTGCGCAATCTGGATCATGTTAAGGAGATGACCTCAACCTCGTACCGGAGTCTTGGGGTCATTGTGCTCGAATATGATGAAGGCACTGATATGGGTCTTTCGCTGGATCAGGTTAAGGAATATGTCGACCTGGTCAGGAATCTACCTTCGGATGCGGAAACACCAGAAATCACCAAGGTCTCTTTGGATGAAGATGTTGCCACCCTGATACTCTCATCTACCGCATCGCTGGACGAAATTCGACCTATTGCCTATCAATTTGAACGAGAGTTGCTCGATCGTGGTGTCTCCAAAGTTGACTTTGTTGGCCTTCCGGAACAGGAGATAGCTATTCAGGTCTCATCCGAGCAGTTGAATAGCCTCAAGCTTTCGCTGCCACAGATCGGTCAGCGTATTCGAGATGCTAGTCAGGATATTCCGGCCGGGACCACCGGCAAAAATGAACTTGCGAGAGAGTTAAGGGGTGTTGAGCAGCGTCGCTCTGTGGCAGGCTTTAAAGAGTTGGCCATTATGACGACCCAATCAGGGACACGTCTTCGGCTTGATGATATAGCAACCGTTAATAGACGCAGCAAAGATAATCAGGTTGAGGTCTTTTACCAGAACAGACCGGCGGTATTATTAAGGGTGTTGCGCACTCAGTCTTCCGACACCCTTGAGGCCGCAACAACACTTAACGACTGGTTAATCGAGACGCGTCCAACCCTGCCCCCCAGCCTACAAATCAATGCTTATAATGAGGCTTATGTTCTAATCGAAGAGCGCATTAACCTGTTGGTTAAAAATGGCTTGAGTGGCCTTATTTTGGTAGTTGCCATCCTGTTTATTTTTCTCAACGGTCGAGTGGCTTTTTGGGTGGCTATTGGCATACCCATCTCTTTTATGGGTACCTTGGCTGTGCTTTATTTAGTGGGCGGCAGCATCAATATGGTTAGCATGTTTGCGCTGATTATGGCGCTGGGAATTATCGTGGATGACGCTATTGTCGTCGGAGAGGATGCCCTCACCCACTATGTAAAAGGAGAAAATCCGCTCAGGGCAGCCGAGGGTGGTGCAAGGCGTATGTTTGCTCCTGTGCTTTCTTCCTCGCTTACCACTGTTGCAGCTTTTCTGCCCTTGATGATGATCAGTGGCATCATCGGTAATATCCTTTCTGCAATTCCGCTCGTTATTATCTGCGTCATTTTAGCATCACTGGTTGAATGCTTTCTGATTCTCCCTGGGCACTTGAATCATGCATTTCAGAGCTCCATTAAAGCATCTAAATCAGGTTCTCTCAGAGCAAGGCTCGAATTAGGGTTTGATCATTTTCGGGATCAGTTTTTTCGACCACTGGCGCAGATGGCTATTGAACATCGCGGAGCAACCCTGGCTTTTGCTACTGGCATCATGCTGGTATCACTCAGTCTGATCAGTTCCGGCAGAATTAAAACAGACTTCTTTCCACAACCTGAAAGTCATATTGTACTAGGCAACGTCAAATTCTCCTCGGGAACCCCGCCCGAAAAAGTAAGGCAGTTTGGCTGGCAGATGGAGCAAGCACTACATAAGGCAGATGATGAACTCAGGTCAGATAAAGATCTTGTCGTTCACAGCGTGCTGCGAATTAACCAGGCAACATTTGACGGCGGAGAGCATTATTCCACAGGCGAACAATATACTTCCTTGCATGTTGAACTGCTTACGCCGGATGCACGTGAGGTGCGTAATCCTGAGTTTATTGCTGCATGGCGCAAACACCTCAAACTACCTGACGGTGTGGAACAGCTTAGTATCACCAGCCCTCGAGGCGGCCCTCCCGGAAAAGATATTGATATTTTCCTCACAGGACAATCACCTGAGCTGCTCAAAACGGCGGGTGAAAAACTTGCAAAAAAACTAAATAGTTATACTGGAGTCGATGATGTTCAGGACGACATGCCCTTCGGCAAAAATCAGTTTCTGTATAAATTGACGCCATTGGGAGAATCGCTGGGCTTGACTATAGCCGATGTTGGCGGTCAGCTTCGCGCTGCTTTCGACGGCCAGCTATTACAGGTGTTTTATGATGAAAATGAGGAGATTGAAGTTAGGGTTGTGCTCCCTGATGAAGAGCGAAACCATGCCAGAACGCTAGATAACCTCCCCATCATCACGCCATCAGGTGAAACTGCGCAACTGAGCAATGTCGTCAGTTTGACGGATCGCAAAGGCCTTGAACTTGTGCGTCATACCGAAGGCAAGCTGGGACTTCATATTACTGCGGGTGTTAACCCTACTGAGAATAATGCCAATGTGATCGTCGCCGAGCTTAGTGAATCTTTTCTGCCAGAATTAAGCAGTGAGTTTGGTATAAAGGTTGAACTTAAGGGACGTGCTGAAGAGCAGGCGCAAACAGGTAAAGAGATGGTGCTGGGCGCCGCCATCGGCTTGACGTTAATCTACATCATTCTAGCCTGGGTATTAGGTTCCTATAGTTGGCCTTTAGCGGTGATGCTGGCCATTCCCTTAGGGGTGTCCGGGGCGATATTGGGTCACTGGTTGTTGGGGCTTGATCTAACCATGTTGTCCTGGTTTGGTTTTTTCGGCCTATCTGGAATCGTCATTAACGACTCCATTATTCTAGCCACCTTCTATCGTGATTTAAGGGAGCAGGGGCAACCCATCAAACAGGCCATCGTTGATGCTTCGTGCCTACGACTGCGTGCTGTTCTTCTAACTTCCCTGACCACTATTGCCGGACTTACCCCGCTATTATTCGAAACCTCTTTGCAGGCGCAATTTCTGATTCCAATGGCCGTTACTATCTCCTTTGGGCTTGCTTATGCCACGGTTCTAATTTTGTTTGTAATGCCCGCTCTACTTTCGCTTATTGAAGGATTCAAGGCTAAATATGCAGAGGTTGAAACGTAGGCTTTTGCAGGAAACTGGCTATCCCTTGATCAGTTATTGACTCATAATCAAGGCTGACGCCACTAAGGCGTCAGCCTTCCCTCATAATAGAGCACCTGCGCCTGCTACAGGGCTTGCAGGATCTCATTCAGACTTGCTTTGGCATCACCAAAAAGCATGCTGGTATTGTCTTTATAGAACAATGGGTTATCGACCCCTGCGTACCCGGTTGCCATGCTGCGTTTCATGACAATGGTCGTTTTTCCTTTCCAGACCTCCAGAACAGGCATCCCGGCGATTGGGCTGTCTGGCACTTCCAGCGCTGCCGGATTAACAATATCATTGGCTCCGATCACGATGGAAACATCAACCTCAGGGAAATCCTCATTGATCTCATCCATTTCAAACACGATATCATAGGGTACCCTGGCTTCTGCTAATAACACGTTCATATGCCCCGGCATCCTGCCAGCCACAGGATGAATTCCAAAGCGCACATTAACACCTGCATCGCGCAGTTTTTCGGTTAACTGAAACACCAGGTGCTGGGCCTGGGATACGGCCATGCCATACCCTGGCAGAATCATAACCTGTTTTGACTCGCGCAGGAGTTGCGCTGCTTCGCTACCCTCAATGGAAACAACACTACCGGCATCACCTTCGGCCCCGGCAGAAGCTGTGCTGGGGCTGGCCGTTGTGCCAAAACCACCTGCGATTACAGAGAGGAATTTACGGTTCATAGCGCGGCACATAATATAACTGAGAATCGCTCCGCTACTACCCACCAACGCACCAACTACAATCAACAGATCATTGTTCAGCATGAAGCCTGTAGCCGCTGCAGCCCAACCTGAATAACTGTTGAGCATTGAGATCACTACCGGCATGTCAGCACCACCAATGGACATCACCATATGTATACCAAACACAAGGGCTATAAGTGTCATGATCGTCAGTGCGGCTACTCCTCCTCCAGTAGCAGAGTGATCGAGGAATAGGTTGCAAAGCCAGATGGCACTAATGAGCATGGCCAGATTTAGCCAGTGACGTGCAGGCAACAACAGAGGCGTGCCGCTAATTTTAGCGCTGAGCTTTAGATAGGCAACCACCGACCCAGAGAAGGTCAGTGCCCCGATGAGGATGCCCAAGTAAGTTTCAACATCATGAACGGTTTTGTCAACACCGGATAGCCCACTGCCATGACCCATAAAGTTAGCAAAGCCTACCAGTACGGCGGCTAACCCCACCAGGCTATGAAGAACTGCTATCAGTTCTGGCATCTGGGTCATCTCAATCTTTTTGGCCAGAAACATACCAATAGTGCCACCGATAATTATTCCCGCAAAGAGTACAAGGTAGTTGTCATTGACGATGCCCAGTATGGTCGCCACTAATGCTAGTGACATACCGATAATGCCGTAGAGATTACCCCGGCGTGAACTTTCCTGGTGACTTAAACCACCTAACGCCAAAATAAATAGGATGCTGGCGCCTATATATGACATTGTAATTATTCCAGAAGGCATTGATTTACTCCTATTTTCTGAACATAGCTAACATGCGCTGAGTAACGGCAAAGCCGCCCACGATGTTAATGCTGGTGATTAATATGGCAATACCCGATAGAAAGGTGATCGATGCTTGCTGCGAAGATACTTGCAGTAGCGCACCAATGATAATAATGCTGCTGATAGCATTCGTTACGCTCATTAAGGGTGTATGCAGAGACGGTGCAACGTTCCAAACCACCATGTATCCAATAAAACAGGCCAGTACAAATACGGTAAAATGGGACATAAAATCTGGTGGTGCTACCATGCCCAGCCCAAAAAAAGCCGCGCCTCCGAGAATATAGGGCAGTAGACGTTGCAGTATAGCTATAGCCGGTTTTTTGGGCTCCTCCTCTTCTTTTGCGGGCGCTGCTGCTGTGGGCGCAGCCTTTTGTGGAGCTGCGCTCAGGCGTGGTGGCGGTGGTGGCCAGGTGATTTCACCCTCCTTGATCACGGTTGCCCCACGAATTACCTCATCTTCCATATCAACGACAGCTTGACCATTTTTTTCAGGGCAAAGATCGGTTAACAGATGCCGGATATTAGTGGCATAAAGCTGACTAGATTGGGTTGCCAGTCGGCTGGGAAGGTCAGTATAGCCAATCAGGGTTACGCCATGTTTGACTACTACTTTGTCGGCCTCAGTCAGTTTGCAATTACCGCCACGTTCCGCCGCTAAGTCGACAATTACACTGCCGTCTTTCATGGACTCAACCATACCCTCAGTAATCAATTCTGGAGCTGGTTTGCCAGGGATTAGGGCTGTGGTGATGATGATATCCACCTCCATAGCCTGGCGGGCAAAGAGTGCCATCTCAGCCTTTATGAACTCATCGCTCATGACTTTGGCGTAACCACCCTCACCCGATCCATCATTGTCCCCGTCGAATTCAAGCATCAGAAATTCAGCGCCCAGGCTTTCAACTTGCTGCTTGACCTCAGGGCGGGTATCAAAGGCACGCACGATCGCGCCCATGCTTCTGGCTGCGCCAATGGCCGCCAGACCCGCAACACCAGCGCCTATAATTAATACCTTGGCGGGTGGAATCTTGCCAGCTGCAGTAATCTGGCCAGTAAAGAAGCGACCGAAATGCTGAGCAGCCTCCACGACAGCACGATAACCGCCTATATTGGCCATAGAGCTAAGTGCGTCCATTTTTTGAGAGCGGGATATGCGGGGAATACTGTCCATTGCCAAAACAGTCACTTTCTTGTCCGCCAGGCGCTGCATTAAGTCTTCATTCTGCGCCGGCCAGATAAAGCTGATCAGTGTCTGCCCCTCTTTAAGCAACTCAACCTCATTAACGCAGAGCTGAGGATGAATCTCCGGCGCTCTTACTTTAAGTATAATGTCAGATTCCGACCATAATTCTTTGGTATCAGCAGCAACTAGTGCACCATACTCGCGATAGGCCTCATCAGAAAAGTTGGCTGCACCGCCAGCACTAGCCTCTATAACAACCTCGAAACCGAGCTTTATCAACAGCTCTGCCACCTCAGGGGTGAGCGCAACTCGCCGCTCTCCCTGGTGGATCTCTTTAGGTACCCCAATACGCATCACTAATTCTCCTATGAGCAATGTTGTCATTAATAGATTTTTGCATGAAAACTCTTTTACCCCCATGCTGCGTTAAAAGCGTGCTTACTCGGTAATTTACTTGAGTAAACTCGGCTATGGCATCCTGCGTCGCGCTATCTCGCGCATCCATTCAGTCGTCCCTCTCTGCGCACGTCATTGTCTTGCCTGGAAACAAAATCCACCTGCATGCAAAGGTCTCTATGAAAGCAAATAACCGAAAAGGGCGCTATTATCCAGCAACAAACCATTAAATGCATTATCAAAAAAGCAATTTTGCATCGTTTGCCATCATTCCGACAGCGAGCCTGTTGCTACTGGCTAAAATCTAGAATCCCATTGAGATAGCAATGAGTCAATATCATCAGCTCCCTGACCTTCCGCAGTCCAGGATCGACGCATCTGTAGTAGCGATTCTACCAGCTCCTCTTTGTGAATTGTTGAGCCCGGTTTTAACCATGCCTGGATGCAGGCACACAACATCGCTGTATCGGCTTCGGCGGCTAAGCGTGGGTTGAGGTGTTGACTGATATTTCCGTTCTTGACCCCCTGCTTGATCACCCTGCGCCTTAACTCCAGTAACAGCTGCAATGGATGGACCTCATCAAAGTTAAGCCTCAGCTTGGTATCGATAACCACGCCAAACTCCTCAGGATTTTCCTCTGCAAACTGGACAAGCGCCTCAATCTCAGCTCTATCCAAACTACCTGACTGCTTAAAATAAGTGTGAACCGATATAACGCAGGACGCTAGCTGTGAGGAAATTCGACGCAGAACCTCCTCAATCAGATTATTTCTGTTTTTGAAATAAAGATAAAAAGTCCCGTTAGCAATACCCGCCTCCCTGGCAACGCTTGCTATTTTTAACCCCTGTTCGCCCGAGTGAGCTAATGCCCGAATGCTCGCGACAATGATTCGTTTTTTGGTTTCCTCTTTGATCACATCTTTAATCCGCTTCATTTAACCCTCCGTCTCTGATGACAAGAGATCTCTCACAAAGTGAGAGTATTCTCACGGCAAAGCATGAGAGAACCCTCATTTAATAACGCTACTCTCATTTTATCAAGTCGGATACACTAAAAACCAGCGCCCTGCTGAATGCTTTTGTAGGTTAGCTAGCAATCGCTTACACTAAAGCCTCCTGAAACCAACGAGCAATCCTCTTTAACAATGGATCACGAATCAGTCAGCTTTTCATTTTTTCTTATATTTTCAGGTGCTGCTGTACTGGCATCTTTAGCCCTATATACGCGCCAGCCCTTATTAGTTGCGTACATTGTACTTGGCGCACTGCTAGGGCCCTCCGGAATGGCTTTCATCACCAACACCGAGCTGCTGGCTGACATATCTAAAGTAGGAATTATTTTTCTGTTATTTTTACTTGGCCTTGACATGAAGCCCTCCAATTTATTCCACATGTTGAAAAAGGCTACCTTTGTAGCAATTTTAAGCTCTGTAGTATTTGCTGTAATTGGTTATGGCGTGGGTTTTGCGGCGGGTTATTCTCATACAGAAAGCTTGGTCATCGGCATAGCAATGATGTTCTCCAGCACCATTATTGGAATTAAGCTACTCCCAACCACAATGCTTCACCACCGTCACACGGGTGAGCTGGTCGTTGGCCTATTGTTATTGCAGGATCTTATTGCGATTTTTGTACTGCTGGTGCTATACACCAATGAATCTGGGGACGCCAGCATTAAAAATTATGCTTTTACCCTGCTTTCCCTGCCCCTGCTAATTGGTTTTGCTGTAGGCTTTGTACGCTGGATACTGCTTAAACTGATTCAACGCTATGACCGTTTTCAGGAATATATTTTTCTGGTTGCCATCGGCTGGTGCCTGGGGATGGCCGAGCTTGCAGAAGCTTTGGGTTTATCTTCTGAAGTTGGTGCTTTTATCGCAGGCATAACTGTCGCTGCTAGCCCCATTGCTCAGTATATCGCTATCAACTTAAAACCACTGCGTGATTTTTTTCTGGTGCTGTTTTTCTTTTCAGTAGGAGCAAGCTTTAACCTTAGTCTGCTGGGTGATGTTGCCCTCCCCGCTCTCTTTTTAACCCTGCTGATGCTCGGAATAAAGCCAGCTATATTCAGGTTGCTGCTTACCCGTATCAGCGAGACCAAAGATCTAGCCTGGGAGATCGGTTTTCGCTTGGGGCAGGTGAGTGAGTTTTCCCTGCTAATTGCCTATATTGCGACAGGGATACATATGATAGGAGAGGAAGCCTCCCACTTGATCCAGGCGACTGCAATTCTCTCTTTTCTGATCTCTTCCTATTTGGTGGTTTTCCGTTATCCGACACCCATCGCCCTATCGGATAATTTACGACGTGACTAATACAGGGTATTTAAAATATTGGCACATATGAAACAAATCATCTTGGCAAACAAACATGATCACGAAAGAAGGCATAGCGCCATGCCAGAGCTTTTCTATATAGATCAAGTGATTATAATGAATAATTAATGAATATACTTATCGGAATAACACCATGATCAATCCAGAAGATTTTGATCCAGTCGACACAAAAAGAGCAGCGCTCATTATGAGTCGCATTAACACTTCACCCTTCTCAAAGTTACTAGGCATGCGATACGAAGAGATACGTAAAGAATATGCCAGGATGATTCTGCCCTAT
>JQIA01001438.1_pt1 | contig 12810 bp, 4 predicted proteins | sample 811431 | NCBI WGS metagenome assembly JQIA01 (sample SAMN02998118, study PRJNA258478) | marine sediment metagenome | biome: marine; feature: seafloor; material: sediment; isolation source: oil-polluted sediment collected from 3 locations (0.5 km, 0.7 km and 0.9 km)... | place: USA: Gulf of Mexico ... | reverse complement strand
AGCGTCAGTGCTTCGCCGCGATGCGGCGGTGCTGCCGTCGCCCAAGGAAAATCATCTAAATGACCATTCCTACATGCTAGAAGAAAACGTGCTGGAACTGCGTCTGCATCTTTTGCCGGTTTATCACCTTTAGAACCTCTACACATTTTATGAACAAAACGAGTGTTTTCAGGCCTAAATCGACTTTCTTTAACTTCAAATAGGCCAGCATCGTACTCAGCTAACATTCCGCACTTTACACAGCGCAACCACCTTGGGAATGGTCTAACCGGTACGCCTATTCTTGCTTCGGCTGAAAATGGATCGCTTGATTCTTTGTTCGGAAGCGGAGGCATCCTCATGCTTTCAACTTGAGGTCCAAGTACTTTTTTAACCGCCGTTAGTAATCTTGCTTCTGTAATGGGTGGACATCGGTCTCTATCCCAGCGATCTATTCCTTGAGTTACAACCGATAAACTTGGCATATCAATTAACGCTCCAGGGCCATAAGTCCACAGTAATTGACTTGGACGCACATCCCCCACAGGAGTTACATTTGAAACATACTTTTTACCACCACTCATTATGAATTCCCTTCTGTTGCACTTTTCTTTTTAACTGGCGGCTTCCAGGATGGGCCATCATCTAGTTTTTGAGTATTCATTTGCAACTTAACCCCAGGCTCAACTTCACGCATAGACATAGGAACAGTAAACCTATCCCACTCCTTTATCCCTGGTTTTTTAATCAAGGGGACTTTGGAATCAGCTCTTTCACCTTTTTTCTCATAGGCTACCGTTCGTCCCGCAGTATTTGTTTCTTTTACCCAGTCATCAACTCTTTGTTTAATTGACGCTTCCGCAAGCTTCTGAGATTGAGGGTTTTCTTCAACTAAATGTACCCGTTCAGAAATTGAATCAATCGTGCTTTTCACAATATTTGAAGTTGTCTGTTTTAAATTAGCTGCACCATCGTTAGGGTTTAATTCATCGTCACTCAAGCGCATTAAACTTAACATTGAGCCTGTTAAACCTCTATCCATTGCCCTAGGTGAGAATGGAGTAACTGATTGTGCTTCAACATGTTTATAAAAGGTCGCATGGTAATGCTCAAACGTCTCGTAATGGGATAAATCGCGAGGTCTTGACCATGTTAATACGGTACAAACTAAACCGGGAAAGCTACGCCCTACGCGACTTGTTGCTTGAATATATTCAGCAGTACTTTTTGGCTGTCCATTTACCGCCATAACACCTAAACGGTTAACATCAACACCAACTGATAGCATGTTAGTTGCTAATACCACATCAATAGCACGACTTTCTCCTTCATCCCACTTGGTTACATATTTCCCTTCAGCAGGGTCATACTCAGCTTTAAATTTCACCTCTAACTGGTCTAAATATTTGGGAATATCTTGACTGGAAACTCGAGAGGTTAACTCTCTAATATTATTAACACTTCGTTGCTGCAAACCTGGGCGTTCAACTAAACTCATTTGCACTCGATAAGAACGAGTTTGAACATCATCTTCTGCTAAGCGTTTCATACCACCCAATTCACGTAGAGAATTGAAGTAGCCAACACTAGTCATATAAGGGTCTGCAACTTGGCCAAACCTATCAAATAACGCTTGAGATGCCGTTAGAAATGCGGTGTAAACACGAATTAAAACAGCAGGCCTTGCACTGCCTGGTGAACATACGCCCATATAACGACGACCGTAATGTTCTTTAATTGGTCGTTGAACAGAGAAGAAGTTATCTTCAATATCTAAGCCATGGGGTGGAAATACGGCAACTTGTCGATTAAAGACACCACTGACTTGTTGTTTGGCTTTTCGAACCGTTGCAGTTGAAGCAATAATTTTAGGTCGTATAGACTTATCATTAATAGACCAAGTGCAAAGCTCATCTACAGCGGTTTCATATAAGCCAACCATAGTTCCCAATGGTCCACTGATTAAGTGAAACTCATCTTGAATGATCAAGTCTGGTGGACGAATTTTTGAAATAACTTTTGCTTTAGTTGTTGGACCAACTCTTGATTTTGGGTGGTTACCATTACATGAGTTAGCGTCTGGCCAAATCAAACCATGGCGATCACACTCTAAAGTTGCTTTACCAAATAAGTTTCTGATTTCACCACGCCACGCCATCATCGCAAATTTATCTACTGTGGCAATCATCATTGATGGCGGGCGATGATATATCTCTTCATCAACAACTAATGCAGGAATACCTGGGTGCGCTAATCTAGCTGACTTCCCTTTAGAAAATTCACATCGTGCTTTTTTATCACCACAATAAATAGCCGTTTGTAATTTATCTTTATTAACCTCAATATGCTTCCCTGGGTCAATATCTTCACCACACCAAGGGCAACTTGTTAATTGTGCTGGGGATGAACTACCCGCATTGAACTTTTCAGGATCCCTAATATCTTTTATTGCTTTGGCACTTTCATCTGTGGTGCCGGGGGCAACTCTATTACCCACCCACAAACCAATAGTAAATGGTGTTTCACCTAGACTCATATCGCCATTTTTTAGTGACTCTCGACGAATGACTTCCATTGCACAAATGAGCGCAGTGGCACGTTGAAACTGCTGAAGCGTTAATAATCTAAGGGTATAGCGCATGATCACCGCTAACCCTCGGCTAGCATCATAACCGCCAAGGTTTCCTTGAAAGCGACGTATCGACATAGTGAAAGCAGCAACACCAAGGTATGCTTCTGTTTTACCACCACCCGTTGGAAACCATAATAAGTCAGCAAAAGATTCTGCTGATTCAGTTCTATCCTGATGATCTGGTTGAGCAAGTGCAGGAATTGATAGCAATAAGAATGCTAACTGGAATGAACGCCAAGAATAGTTTTTCGGGTCTTTATTTAACGCTTCTACGGTAATGGTTTTATCGCTTCTACGTTTATGAGCATAAATACTTTGTACACGTTGCTTAGCCATTGCTAAGTTTGCAAAGCGAAATGCTTGCAGAGCATTATCATTTTTAGTATCAGCTAATACTGCAATACCTTCATTTAAGCGTAAATTAATATCATTACAGCTGGTAATAGCTCTTAATGCGGCATCATCATGGTTAGTAACATCTTGACCAACTCTTTGTTTTTGCTCTTCTATCCAAGCGGTATAGTCAGATGTCATCTGAGTTAACGCTATAACAAGTTCTTCTCTTGTCATTGTCGCTAACTTCATCATGTCTAAATAACCATCAGACATCATTTTTTTAAGTGCGGGCCTATCACCATCCCGCAAACCGGGAACTTCGGTAACAGGTACTTCATATTCAGGCATAATAACGGTTTTGACTTTTGTTGATCGCTCACAATCATTCACCGATACATTCGCATGAACGGCAATACCATGGCCAGAAGCAAACTCAACCTGATTTCGATAAACCATTTCTAACGATTCACGTTCCAAATCTTCACCATCAGGTTTCAATACTGGCCGTTTACGAAAGACATCTTTATTAACCGCCTCATTAACGGCAGTCGCAGAAATTTCTGGTTGGAATACCCACGCTGTATCTCTATTAGTTTCGGGTTCAGCTTGTGTATTTACTAAGAAAATAGTAATTAGCCTATCACCATTCTCATTAGGTTTTCTTACCGTACCTTGAACAACAACGGCTGGGTTTTCTTTATCAATTGAAATAGGTTTAATAACACCAGTTTCTAGCTGCAAATTAAACGAGTTTCCACAGGGAATACGCTGCCAAACTTTTACCTTAGCACCTTGTGACTCTTCACCTGTTTCAGGATCTTTGTGAGTCTTATACATATCGTGATCTTTGAAGCGCTCGTAACGTCCCCAGCTTGCTTGAAGCTCAATACTTTTTTCATCCCCCGATACACAAAAAGTAAATCCCATACTAGAGGGAATTAGTGACTGATTGCTCGCAGCGTCCACTTCTTCACTGGCATCTGGTTCAGGCTTAACATTACTGGCTGGTGAGCCTTTGCTTGATTGAGCTTTGACTACAAGTTCTTCCGGCTCTTCTTCTTCATCGCCAGAGCCATCAATACCAAATTCACCACCTTTTTCAGTTGCATCAAGTGGTGCTAAGCGACCAACTAGGTAACGGTCACGCACACTCATATCAAGGATTTGTTCGTATGGGCCATTTGCTGGGCCTAGTAAATCATCCTTAACTGCAAGTTGGAGTAATTCTCGTACATATACGTCATCTTCAATTAACGGGATATCAGCTAAGGTTTTGCCAAGTAACTTAGGTAGCTCTTCTGCGAATTTAGTCCATTCCACTCGAGAAATTTGTCCTGAACGTGGGAATGAAACGGGTACTGGTGATTCAGCCTTTAAATACTTATCAAAAAACAGCGTAGTTGAATCTAAATCACTACGTTGACGATAAACACGACCTACACCTAATAGCACATTAGCTACATCGACAACGAGAACCCAACAGCCATCTTCAACGCTAGAAAATAGAACTTTTTTGCCTTTAAGTTGTAGACAATAGTCAGTGTAAGCTAGGTCATCTGTCCTTCCACTTCTGACGGCAATAAATGCATTATTTAAACTCATTATTCATCCTTTCGTAATTTGAAAATTACTAAATTATCTTCTTACTTCCATGGCAAAATTTATATATTAGTTAAACCAACCAGTCGATTTATAATTTCATTTTCAGATTGAGGATCAATAGTAAATCTCCTTCCAAAATCTGTTTGATAAAAGTCATAGTTGGGTTTAATGTCACCCCATCCATAACAGTCCAGAACTAATTTATCTAAGGCTATTTGTAATTCCCTTAAACTGTCAGTTAAAGTATTTTCTGAATGATATAACTTATATAAATCAGTCAGTCCTAAGTTATTCTCCTTTAGTACAATACTTCTTTCATCCTGTAACTCTATAGATACTTTATTTAGGCTGGCTCTTTCAGATACTTTAGGAAATGGAAACTTTTCAAAACAAGAGCTAGGAATATATCTCATGTCTGTTTTCATTCTGGTTGAATAGGCTCTAGAGTATGCTTCATGAATATTCGAATTTAGAACGCCAAAAGCCCAATTTTCTTCCATCATAATTGCTACAACAGCATTACTAACTAACCATTCTTTATCTGCCCAAGAAAACCAACACATATTGGATGTATAGGGCCTAACCAAATACCGGCTTAGATTTCCAATGCGCTTATACATTTCAGCTTTAGCTCTATGAAATTGCCACCAATTTTTCCTTTTGGGGAATGCATCATTGTCTACAAACCTTTGCTTCAGAAAATTATAAGAATTGGGATAAGTTTCGGCAGCCTCGTCTTCATCAATATTTGAAAAATAAATAACTTTCCGTGCTGGCTCTCCTATAGTTGTTAGCTCTTTGCCACTTAAAATTCGTCTAACTACTTTTTCATTTAATAAATCAAGATCATCAATATAAAAATCCCCTAACAATTCACAACCTTTAAAACTTAACCCTTTATTTTCAATCACTTTCAAAGGCTCGGAGTTTAGTTGAGTTGATAACCGAATTGGGATTGATTCTACAACTTCTCCATTTAAGGTTTTAATGCCTAAATATTCAAACTTAGTTAAATGTACTCGTGTAACGAAAACAGATGCTTTTCCTTGCCATGAAATATCTTTTTCAGCTTGATATATATATCCACCATTTGATGAAAGTACTTCTAAGCCAGAAGATAAGTTCTCACCTTCGGATATGCTATTAGTTACAAGTAGACCTAAGTGCCCGTTATCATTCAATAAGGTAAAGATTTTTCTTAAAAAATGGACACACAAATCGGCTTTTCCATGAATATTTAAAACATTGCATATATATTTTTGATACCTTTCACCGAATGCTGTTGATATTCTAGAGCCATGATAATAAGGAGGGTTTCCTACAAAAGCGTTAAAACCAGCATCCACTGAATTAAATACTTCAGGGAACTCCAAGCTCCAATGAAATGCTTTTCTTGCTTTATTTCTTTCAGGTAAATCAGAACTTAACCCTTTGCTAGCAATACCCTTCAAAACACCTAAAGCCTCTTCATCACCTGACACGGCTTGTTGTATAAATGAAGACAAAGCTGAGACATCTCTTAACTTGCCACCTGATTCTAATGCCAATCCTATTAATGCATCAGCAATTAACTTAGGAAGCAATATTTTCTCTTTTGCTTGTTGCTCTAATTGAGCCATTTCATCAATGTCTGAAACAAAGTTGATGTCATGAGTGGCTATTTGATTTCTTAACTCTAAGGTATCTGCAACAAGCTCTTTTATTTGCTTTGAAAACGGTTGTTCTACCAATTTTGATTTTTTAGTTTGAGATGGATTTAAGTTTAAATAACTAAGCTGATCTAAATTATGTATACCCAGTAAACTATCACCTGATTTTAGGTTGTGATCTAAAAATCCAAATGGGCGATCTTTAGATAACGTGATTAACCAAATAGATAACTTGGCAAGCTCTACAGCGAGGGGGTTAATATCGACACCATATAAACACCGCTCAGAGATCAAACGCTTTGCTACAATCAAACGTTCTTCTGCATCAATAGGTATTAGTTCTTGAGATTCATCCGTTGTCGTAAACCCTTTAGCTGTGATAAATGCACCACTTTTCTCAGCTATAAGCCAAGACTCACAAACACGCTCTGCTAGCCAACGACATGCTTGAACCAAAAAGGCACCAGAGCCCATAGCGGGATCACAAATTTTTAAATCAAACAGAAATTCAGGAGATTTTAGTTGCCATTCTTCACGAGGTTGACCTTCAGCAGGACCAATATATACCACAGGCTCAAGTGTTTCTGTAACTATGGATTCCGTTAAAGATTTAGGTGTGTAATGGGAGCCTGTTTCACGTCTGTCTGAGCCCGTTGTTAGCATGTAAGCATTTTTGGGATAGACTAGTGGATTTTTCCATTCATCTTCTCTTAAAAAGTGATAATAAGCTTTGATTCGTTGGCAAAGTTCAGCATCGTTATAGCAAGCAACCATAAGCTTATCTACATCAGCATCTGTCACTTCTTTAGCTAGATCATTTGTAATACGTGATGGTGAACTACCTGTTCGCTCTTTCAGTAGTTTTTTTAATGCCGCTTCACCATCTAAAGATGCTGATGCTAATTCACTAAGATAGACCCATGGCTTTTTGCAACTCTTTGTTGCATCCAATTCTAATGTTACATCTGGAGCACGCTTTACGGTTTGCTCTAATAAGCCTTCATAAACATAACCAATTTGCTCTACATCTAGTGCACGGTAAGAAAGTGTTCGTCCTTGATATAACTGAATAGCATCTAAAAATAACAGGACTGTTCGGTTATCAATTGGAAGTGGTTTAGCTTCATCTTCAAGCCAATTACTGCCCTTAGTTCGACCTTCTAAAAATGGGAAACGGTCAGGATCAAATAATGAGCCACCAAGCGCCGGCATGCGCATATTCTCATGCTCGACACCGGAATAAACAGATCTGAATATTGCTAATAAACGCGCCCAAGCATTTTTACGATAAGAAAGAACCTCATCGCCATGTAAGCTAGCTTCTTCTCTTAATTTGGCTCGTAGAGTTGATAAGGCGTAGTTCGCTTCATACGCTTGATCGCCTAATAGCAATAAACCTCGTTCTTCTGCACACAGCAAAAAGACTAAACGCATCATTAGCGTTAAGCCTGCTTCATATAATTCTTCTGGTTCTATCCCTTCTAATAATTCGCCATTATGATCATGATTTATTCTATCGATTGATTGAATAAGTACTTCAACAGCTCGGCTTACTTGAGTACCGAGCGTTTGGGTAACATCGTCTTGATGTTGTAAAGATTCATCAATAAGTTGAGGTAGGCTTTTAGCTTCATCAAAGCCATTAAAAACAATGCCTATATTAAATAAGCTATAAAATGCCTTTAGCGTTACTGGCTCTAATCCCCAGAGCCTTGCAAACCAACTTGCATAGGTGGTGATTCCACCTGCGGGAGCATCAATGAACATCCATTGTTCACCATTGGTAATCAGACCTAATCGAGTACCAACTCCACGACATAAATGAGCCATTCGCTCAGCTGGGCTTGTTGACCAACCATCACCTCTTAGTACTTCACTTAATGCTGTTCCGGCAGGATACGTTTGTATAAGCATATAAGGGCTAGCATCGTCACTAGCGACAATAGCGTATTCAGGTATTAGTGTTACATGATGCTCAGGAATAGTAACCTGTATAGAAGAGGACATTTGTGTTTGATCTTTAAGAATGTCGCCATCTTCATCCTCATCAAGCTCTAAGCCAAACTTTAGAACCCAGCTAGTCCATTGCTGATGAATTTTGCCTTTGATCTGTATATCTTGATGAGCGTCGCTATCAATGACTTCACGCCACTCGTCGTATGTTTGACGAAATTGTCTTTTCTTGATTGGATCAACTTTCTCAAGACCTTGTGGGAAAGCTTGATTAAGAATAGGTTCTGCTAAAAATGGCCCTGATACTTCGATAAGTGACAGCCATTCAGCATGTTGGTTTGTAGAATATGCCATTAGTTAGCCTCACAAAGGTTTTCTGGAACAAGAAAAGTTACCGCTACAGGGAAGGTACGATCGATATAATTTGCATAGCGCTTTTCAATCGCTTCAGTTTCAGCTTTTTTGTCGGACTCTATTCGCTTTTGCCTTGCTTCAATAGCTGCTTTATCTTTTCTAACCTCTATTCTCTCTTCCTCAGCAAATAAGTTCATTTGATCATGAATAACGTTTTCTTTTAATTTATCTTCTTCTAAAGCTGTATTGATCGAATCATTTAACTCATTAAGAACAGAGGTTATATCTGCTATTTCTTTGTATTTAAGATTAGATAACGTATTTTCTAAATTATTAAGACGCTCTTTTGAGCGTGCTTCAACGGTCTGGTAAATAGAGCTTGCTTGCTTAGTAAACCTGACTTTTAAAGCATCTTTAGTTTCCTGTGAAATTACCGCAGGTTTTGATTGTTCTAACCACTTATTAATTTGATTGATTCCACGCTCTCGATTGTAGCCATTATCTTTTAGGTAACCGCCAGCATAAGTAATTTCTTCATGGAGACGATTATGTGTACCTCCAACAACGACTAGTCTTGATGCAACTATGGCAACAACATTATCTAACTCATTACTCGGCACACTCCGAACAGTGACACGATGAAGTTTATCGTCTTTTTCCCATACTCGACTTCGCAATAATCTTAAACACATCTGCACTAAACGATGGTTTAAGTGAACTAAGACAACATCATCTCTACCTTTAGCAACATTATGATCAAAAGTTATTGGCCTAATTTCGTTAGTATACGGATGTCGTAAGCCTTTGTTACAAGGTGCCCAAGAGCCTGTAAACTCAGGCATTATAAAGATACTGCCTTCAGGAGAGTTCTTTAGAGTAGATTTTTTTAATAAAGGCTTTTGAGCTACCTCAAGCGCAGTTTGAACCGCTGAAATAATATGTTCAGGTGTTAAATGAAAATCTTCTTGAGTGGATATTAATTGTTGATGAAGTCGGTTAATTTTTTCTTTTAAATCTCTCTCAGCACGAACTGCTTTTTTGGCTTTTGCCATTCTAGCTTCAGCTTGTACAGTATTTAGTTCGGTAGCTCGCCCTTCAATTAACCCAGCCATTTGTGGAGCTATTACTGGGTTGACACTTCCCATGTCTTCACGCATTGACTCAAGTTTAGTGAGTGCTCTGATAATGTCATCTTTGTGACCGCCAATAGTATCCCTCTCGTCAGAAGCAGCCCCTGAATCGACAGGATGCCAAATAAGAATTTCCTTTGCTTTTTGACCATGCCGATCTATACGACCATTTCGCTGCTCCATTACATTTGGGTTATAGGGTATTTCCAAATGTATAAGGCAGTTACAGTGATTCTGTAAATCTATACCTTCAGACGCAGCATCAGTAGCTAATAAAATTCTAACATCGGATTGTTCAGGATGAGTCTGAAAAGCTGCTTTGATTTCTTCACGCTCTTCATGGTCCATTCCACCATTAATAATGGCTAACCTTTTACCCGCGTAGCCTTTTTCAGTAAGAATTTTTTCAAGCCACTGTTGTGTTGTACGATACTCAGTAAAAAGGATGACCCGTTGATTGTTCCACTTTTTAGCATCTTTTAGGTTGTTTTCAATCCAACGGCATATTGCCTCAGCTTTAGAGTCAGACTGATGTTGCGCTGCTTGTGCCCAGTTTCTTAATTCATTTAATAAAGATCTTTGCTCTGAATTAAGAGGTACACTTCGATTGCTTGCCTCTTCAACAGCTTCTTCTTGTGCAGTTTCAAAGTCTTGATCATTGGCATAATCTTCTTCAGCTTTCAGCATTGCCTTACGAAGAATCCGATCATCTATTGCAGTAGATTGCTTAGGCTTAGTACCTCCATTAACAGTGTTAATGTGCTTTTCAAGCGTTGATGCAAATGAAGCAGTTGAAGAAAAAAGTCTTTTCTTCAACAATCCATTCACAAATTTGGTTGCCATTACATTTTTAGCATCAACATTTGATTGCTCACGGCTTTCAGCATAAAGATCTAACTTATTATGCATACTTCGCTCAAGCTCTGTGTAGTTGACTTCCAAGGCTTGTAACTTACGCTTTGGATACAGTGGTTCACCTTTTTCATCTACGAGATCTGTTTTCAAGCGTCTGATCATCACTTTTTGAAGCTGTTTTTCATCAGGTAGAATGTTTCGTGAAAAACGCTGGTCATCTAAAATTTCAAGCAGTGATGTAAAAGACTCTGTATAGCCGTTGTGAGGAGTTGCAGTTAAGAATAATTTATGTTGAAAATGAGGGGCTATCTCTCTAATAATTTTTGTTCGCTGACTGGCGACAGCGTAATTGGCTGAGCCTGAAGGTGCAATGTTGTGTGCTTCGTCGATAACCATCATGTCAAACTTGCGAGGGTAAGTGGCTTTAGCTGGAATTGTTTCCCTTAATAGCCTTAGACCTTCACCGCTTTTAATCCAATCTTGAGATACTATAAGCCTAGGGAATGAGGTCCAAGGATTTGCATGAATACCTCGCTCACGACGAAGATTTTTAACATAGTCAGTATTAACGATTTTAAACTCTAAACCAAACTTCTCTTGCATCTCATCTTGCCATTTGAGTTGCAGAGACGCAGGACAAATAATTAATACAGTACGAGCTCTATGGCGCAGTAACATTTCTTGTATTACTAATCCTGCTTCAATGGTTTTACCTAAACCAACATCATCAGCAATAAGTAAGTTTACTCGAGCCATATTTATAGCTCTTACAAGAGGATCTAATTGAAAGTCTTCAATGCTTACACCACTACGAAATGGAGCTTGTAAAAAACTCCTATCTGCATTGGTTGCTGCTCCCCAACGAACAGCATCAAGAAACGCATCAAGTTTGTTAGCATCGTCAAAGCCGGTTATTTCTGGCAAGCCTGATTTTTCGATTATATGAGCGCCAGGCTCAATTTCCCAGATGACTTCTAGTTCTTCGCCTAAACCATCTTCATCTATAGAGGATAACTTTACGTAGTTTTGTTTTTTATGGAATGAGTTTGGTAGCTGTGAGGTATTAACATCAGCGACAATCCATTGCCTTTTTCTGACTTCAACCAGTTGGCCTGGTTCGGGAGAAATTTTTAGGGGAATATTTTTATCAGCAATAATTTCAAGCATTGATCTTCCTTAATATAATTTAATTCAAGGTAATGTCTTTTCCATGTTCTTCTAAATGTACTTTGATACTTTTTGCTATTGCTTCACCTAGGCCTACAGGTACAGCGTTTCCAATCATTCTACCTAATGGGCTTCGCTGAAGAGGTTTGCCGGGAGGAATGAATTTATAGTTACGAGGAAATCCCTGCAAAATTGCAGCTTCTCTTAAGGATATTGCTCGATCTTGCTCTGGATGACCAAATCGACCATTACCAAAACCGAAGCATTGTGTTGTCATCGTTGGACCTGGCTTATCCCATTCCATTCTGCCATAAACACCAGTATAAGTTTTTCCACTTTTAGCTTTATGACATGGTGCAACGAGCTCTTCAGGCCAATCTCTCCATGTCCCACCAGGTTTAGATGCTTGGATTCGTTTCATATTTATTTCATTTAACGCTGAAGCTGAATGCAATTTGTCATATTTTGCAGACTCTCCAGCTTTAATAGGAGCAAGGGTGCCAATAACCTCTTTAACTGTTATAGGGAAAGGTTGAGTTCTTTCAATAATTTCTATTGGTCCATATAACGAAGCTAATAGGACAAGTCTCTTCCGTGTCTGTGGAACACCGTAATGACTACTATCAACAACCTTGTACCATACATGGTAGCTATTGCTCTCAAGCTCTTTTACAAACTCAGCGAATATTTGATGCTTTTGAACGCTTGGAACATTTTCCATCGTTATAACATCAGGTTTTGTACCTTCAGCTAAACGTGAAAATTCATTTAATAAGCTCCATCGTTCATTTCTTGTAATATCGTATCGTTGAGAGTAAGTTGAAAATGGTTGACATGGCGCACAACCAGCAAGAATTTTAATTTTTGAATTACCATACAACTTTGATAATTCATCAATTGAAAAATCGCTAACATCTTTTTCTATGAAGATTGAATCATTATTTTGCTCATATGGATAACGACATGCGCCATCAAGGTCAATACCAGCAACAACCGGTAATCCTTCTTTTACAAAACCATGGGTTAGTCCACCCGCACCGCAAAACAAATCTACACAAGAAACTGACATATTTATTATTTTTATAAACCCTATTATGTTGTTTTCATTTAACAACTAAACCATATAATTAACACTGTATATTACAACGATAAC
>JQIA01001437.1_pt1 | contig 12812 bp, 12 predicted proteins | sample 811431 | NCBI WGS metagenome assembly JQIA01 (sample SAMN02998118, study PRJNA258478) | marine sediment metagenome | biome: marine; feature: seafloor; material: sediment; isolation source: oil-polluted sediment collected from 3 locations (0.5 km, 0.7 km and 0.9 km)... | place: USA: Gulf of Mexico ... | reverse complement strand
TGGCGGGTGTCGGCGCGATATTGGTTCCCTATCCCTACGCGGTGGATGACCACCAAACCATCAACGCTCAATGGTTGCAGCAAGAAGGAGCGGGTGTGGTGATTCAACAAGCGGATTTAACCATTGAGAGACTATTGAGCGAAGTGAAAAAACGGTCGTTACCTGAAACTATTAATGCCATGAGCCAGGCCGCCAGACGAGTGGCTGAGCCTAAATCGGCCAATCACGTCACTGAGCGTTTACTGGAGGCAGCATCATGATGAATCCTCAAGATTCTATTGCAGCGAATAAAGCCAACGCGCTCTTGTCTCGCACACAGAAGTTACATTTTGTTGGCATTGGCGGTTCGGGTATGAACGGCATCGCTGAGGTGATGCACAACCTGGGCTATCAGGTTTCTGGTTCCGATATCAGCCGAAATAAGGCAGTGCAGCGGCTGGAAACGCTGGGTGTAAAAATTACCCTTGGGCACCAGGCGGAGAGTGTTCGAGGTGTGGATGCAGTGGTGGTTTCGACCGCTATTGGGCTGGAAAATCCGGAAGTCGCTGAGGCAAAGAAATGCCGGATTCCGGTGGTGCCACGAGCACAAATGCTCTCAGAATTGATGCGGTTTCGGTTTGGTATTGCGGTGGCGGGTACTCACGGCAAAACCACGACCACCAGTTTGGTCACCAGCTTGTTGACCGAAGGAAAGCTGGACCCAACGTTTGTGATTGGTGGCGTATTGAACAGTGCTGGCAGCAGCGCTCAGTTAGGCGATAGCGCCTATCTGGTGGCGGAAGCGGATGAGAGTGATGCGTCGTTTCTGTTTTTGCAGCCAATGATGGCGGTGGTGACCAATATTGATCAGGACCACATGCAGACCTACGACGGCGATTTCAACAAGCTGAAGCAGGCGTTTATCGAATTTCTCCATCACTTGCCGTTTTATGGATTAGCGATTGTTTGTCTTGATGACCCAGGCGTTCAGTCGGTGGTTGATCGGGTTAATCGCTCACTGTTTACCTACGGGTTTTGTGAGGAAGCGGATCTGGTTGCCTCAGAGGTGCGAGCGGATAAGGGCCAGTGTCACTTCCGAGTTCGTTGTCCTTCCTATTCAATTGATGCGCAGCTGAGTCTCAATATGCCCGGTGCGCACAACGTTTCCAACGCACTGGCGGCCATAGCCGTAGCGTTGCAGCTGGGCGTTGAGTGGTCGGCGATCGAGTCCGGTTTAAGCCAGTTTCAGGGCGTGCGTCGGCGGTTACAGCGGATGGCTGAGCACCAGACGCCGATGGGCAATGTGTTGCAGTACGACGACTACGGCCATCACCCCAGTGAATTGGCGGTGACTCTGGATGCGGTGGTCCGTGCCTGGCCGGAGCGACGTGTGGTTTTGGTATTCCAGCCCCATCGCTATTCACGAACGCGAGATTTGTTTGATGATTTTGTCGACGTGCTCTCCGGAGTTGCCTGCTTGATTGTGACTGAGGTATTTGCGGCAGGTGAGACGGCTATTGCAGCCGCTGATGGCAAGTCCCTTTGCCGGGCGATTCGCTCACGAGGCAAGACCGATCCTATTTATATCAGTGGTCCCGACAAATTAGAGCAGGTGCTGCCCGGTTTGTTGCAGGACGGAGATCTGTTGCTTACCTGTGGGGCGGGCAATATTGGTGCCGAAGCGATTCGTCTGGTTGATTTGCAGCTGGGTTTTTGTGATGAGGAGAAGCCGCTGTGATGGCTCACGCTGACGAGGAAAATTCGTTACGCGGCCAGTTGCTGTTTGAGGTGCCGATGGCGGAATACGTCAGCTGGCGAGCGGGCGGCAAGGCAAAACAGATGTATAAGCCAGCCGATTTGGCGGATCTGGTGCAATTTTTACAACAGTTATCCAGGGAGGAGCCGCTGCTATGGATTGGGCGGGGCTCCAATCTGTTGGTTCGTGATGGCGGTTTTCCCGGCACGGTGATTGCCACGGCTGGTCGGTTGACGGCGATGGAGAACATTGAGCCTGGTTTGGTCCGGGTGGAAGCCGGGATTAGCTGTGCCAAGGTGGCGCGAACGTTGGTGCGGCAGTCGTTAGTCGGTGTGGAGTTTTTGATCGGTATTCCCGGTTGTATGGGCGGCGCGCTGGCGATGAATGCGGGTGCATTTGGCGGCGAAACCTGGGAGTTGGTTGAGCGAGTGGAAACCATTGATAACCACGGCACCATCAGACTTCGAGAAAAGGCTGAATTTGAGGTGACCTATCGCCAGGTGAGCGGCCCAGAGGGTGAGTATTTTGTGGCAGCTCATCTGCGTTTAGAGGAAGGTGATCGATCAGAGGCGGAGGAGCGAATTACGCTGTTTTTATCGCGTAAGAATCGCTCGCAACCCACCCAGAAAAAAACCTGTGGTTCGGTGTTTCGAAACCCGGAAGGTGGTTTTGCGGCTCAGCTGATTGAGTCGGTGGGTCTTAAAGGAGCCACTATGGGTGGCGCGGTAGTTTCTGATCAGCATGCGAATTTTATTGAGAATTGCAGTGGCGCTAGTGCCACGGATATCGAGCGATTGATCACGCTTATTCAGCAAAAGGTGGATGCCACCTACGGTGTGTTGCTGGAGCCAGAAGTGTGCATTGTAGGGGTGAAATAAATGGTGGATCAAGCAGCAGCTGAACGGTTAGGCAAGGTGGCGGTGTTGATGGGTGGCCGTTCGTCAGAGCGAGAGATTTCATTGCAGTCAGGTTCGGCGGTGCTTTATGCCTTGCAGCGACTGGGGGTGAAGGCGGTGGCAATTGATGCGGATCGCGATGTGGCTAATCAGCTCAGCCGCTCCGGTATTGATCGAGCCTTTGTGGCGCTGCACGGTCGCGGTGGCGAAGATGGGGTGATTCAAGGGGTATTGGAGACACTCAATATTCCTTACACCGGAAGCGGCGTGTTGGGCTCTGCGATCACCATGAATAAAGAGTTAACCAAGCGGTTGTGGTTGCAGGCGGGTTTGCCAACGCCACCGTATCAGGTGCTCAGCAGTGATGCGGATATTGAGGTGGCCATTGAGCAGCTAGGCTGGCCGATGGCGGTTAAGGCGGCGCATGAGGGATCCAGTATTGGTGTCTACAAAGTGGCGTCGCGGCAACAGCTCATTGATGCCTGGCAGCAGGCGCTGACGTTTGATGATTTGGTGATTGCAGAAAAATGGGTGATGGGTCAGGAGCTTACTGCAGCGGTGCTGTTGGGTGAGTCGCTGCCATTAATTCGCCTTGAAACGGCACAGGAATTTTACGATTACGAAGCGAAATACCTATCGGATAACACTCAGTATGTTTGTCCTACCGGTTTGCCTGAAGCGCTAGAGAGCAAAATTCAGAAACTTGCATTGCAGGCATTTGATACGACGTTTGCAAGGGATTGGGGCCGGGTTGATTTCATGCTTGATCAAGACCAGCAGCCTTGGTTAATTGAGGTGAATTCGGTGCCTGGATTAACCTCGCACAGCCTGGTGCCGATGGCGGCGAAAGCGGCCGGTGTGGAATTTGATGCGTTTATTTGGCAGCTGATTTGCGCGACGGAAGAGCGATAGCGTGACGGCTCGCTATAACACTCCGCCCTCATCAACCAAAGTGCCTTGGCGTTGGTGGCCCGCACTGCTGTTAGTCGTTGCTTTGTTGCTGCTGAATAGTCGATCGGTGGATATTGGTCAGTGGTTAGAGAGTCAAAAATTTTTTGATTCGGTAACGCTTGAAGTGTCGAGCTCCGGACGGTTTGTTTCCCGCGCTGAAGTTTTAGCGGTAGCGAGGCCTTTGGTGGCGGGTCGCTTAATGTGGGAAATATCGATTAAGCAGATTAAGCAGCAGGTGGAAGCTTTGCCCTGGATTGAGCGAGCGGTGGTGAAGCGAAAGTGGCCGGATCAGGTGGCTATCGAGTTCAGTGAACAGCAACCGTTTGCTCGCTGGGGCGCTGATAAATTGCTCAGCCGTAGCGGTGATATCTTTCCTATTGAGGAAGGCAGTCGGTTTGAAAAACTGCCCCGACTTAACGGCCCAGATGACATGACTGTAGGTATGTGGGCGCATTGGCAGCACTATCAAGCGGCATTAAAAGCGGAAGGTTTTACGTTGACTGAGCTAACGGTGGATAAGCGGCATGCATGGGAGCTGGTGTTAGACGATGAGATCATAGTAAAGTTAGGTAGGAGTGCCGTTGAAAAACGGTTCCAAACATTTTTAAAAACACACTATTTTATTGATAAAACGGTAGGGGCCAGGCAAGTTCTGGTAATCGATCTCCGTTACAGCAACGGCTTTGCGATTCGGATGTTAAATGATCAGCCGATGAAACGGGTGGTTTATTCCGAACGAGGAAAAATGGATGGCTAGAGAAAATAATAAATTGTTCGTTGGACTGGATATTGGCACCACTAAAATTGCAGCGATTGTTGGTCGTGAAAATGATGATGGTGAACTCGATATTGTTGGGCTGGGCACCCATCCTTCACACGGGCTTAAAAAGGGTGTTGTCATTAATATTGACAGTACTGTTGAGTCGATTCAGCGTGCCATAGAAGAAGCTGAGTTGATGGTGGGTTGCCAGATTGAATCGGTCAGTGCGGGTATTACCGGCTCTCACATTGAGTGTCGCAATTCCAATGGCATCGTGGCGATTCGGGATAAAGAGGTGACTCAAGCGGATATCGATCGGGTTATCGATGCGGCTAAGGCGATTGTTATCCCATCGGACCAGCAGATTCTGCATATCATTCCTCAGGAATTTATTATCGATTACCAGGAGGGAATTAAAGATCCTCTGGGTATGTCGGGAATCCGTTTAGAGGTGAAGGTACACATTATTACCGGCGCTATTAGCGCGGTGCAAAACATTATTAATTGTGTGAAACGTTGTGGACTGAAGGTTGAGGACGTGGTGCTGGAGCAGCTGGCTTCGAGCTACGCGGTGCTGACCAAGGATGAGCGGGATCTGGGTGTTTGTTTGGTGGATATTGGCGGTGGTACCAGTGACATCGCGGTGTTTACCTACGATTCCATTCGTCATACCGGCGTGATTCCTATTGCTGGCGACCAGGTGACCAATGATATTGCTATTGGTTTGCGGACACCTCATCGCTTCGCCGAAGAGTTGAAAATCAAATATGCCTGTGCGCTGACTCAGCTCGCTAGTTTCGATGAGACGATTAAGGTGCCGAGTATTGGCGAACGAGGCGAGCGACGGTTAGCACGACAAATGCTGGTGAGCATTGTTGAGCCGAGATATGTGGAGCTGTTGACACTTATTCTTAAGGAGCTACGCCGCAGTGGTCTCGATGAAATGGTGCCGGGTGGCATCGTATTGACGGGTGGCGGCTCAAAAATGGAAGGATTGGTGGAGCTGGCAGAAGAGGTTTTTCATATGTCCTGCCGAGTGGGTGGCCCTTATGGCATTACAGGTTTAACGGAGGTGGCAAAAAATCCAATTTTTTCGACTGCTGTTGGGCTGCTTGAGTATGCACGGCTAAATCAGCAAAAAGATGGACGCAAGGGGTTTTCTGGAGATAACCAGAATTTGGTAGAAAAAATGAAGCAGTGGTTTACCAGCAAGTTTTAAATGGACGGTATTCAGTGCTTCAGATAATAAGGTATGGATAGAAAGTAGTTAGTATTTTGTTTAGTGTAAATAATCGGCGAGTGTGGGGAAGTTATGATTGAATTTATTGATGACGAAAGTAGTAAAACAGGACAGGTAAGGATCAAAGTTCTGGGTGTTGGCGGCGGTGGTGGTAATGCGGTTCGCCACATGATGGATGACAATCTTGGTGGTGTGGAATTTCTTATTGCCAATACCGATGCGCAGGTGCTCAATGAGTATCCTCAAGAGACCGTTTTGCAGCTGGGTAAGGATGTTACTAAAGGCCTAGGAGCGGGTGGTAATCCGGCGGTAGGTCGAGATTCTGCGGATGAAGATCGGGAAGCGATACGAGAATCCCTGGCGACAACAGAAATGCTGTTTATCACCGCGGGTATGGGTGGCGGCACAGGTACTGGCGCTGCTCCGATTGTTGCTGAAATTGCCCGAGAGTTGGGGATATTGACGGTAGCAGTGGTAACTAAGCCTTTCAAGTTTGAAGGAAAACGGCGTGGCAAGGTTGCTCAGAGCGGGGTTGAGGAGTTAAGTGCTCATGTAGATTCGCTGATTGTTATTCCTAACAATAAATTGATTGAAGAGCTGGGCAAAGAAAAACAGTTTGTTGATGCGTTTGGTGCAGCTAACAATGTACTGCTGGGTGCGGTGCAGGGTATTTCCGAGCTGATTACTCGCAAGGGTTTGATCAACATTGACTTTGCTGATGTCTCGACCATTATGCGCAACAAAGGCATGGCGGTTATGGGGACTGGCGTGGCCAGTGGTGCAAATGCGGCTAGAGAAGCGGCAGAAAAAGCAATCGAGTGTCCATTGCTGGAAGATACCAACTGGGCGGGCGCTGAAGGCGTGCTGGTTAACGTCACTGCTGGACGAGGTTTCTCGATGGGCGATATGTACGAGATCGGCAATATCATTGAGGAGCATGCTTCGGAAGAGGCGGATGTCATCGTTGGTAACGTGATTGATGATTCTCTTGATGATGAAGTCAAGGTGACTATCGTAGCTACCGGGTTTGGTGACAGGCAGGGAGTGCAAGTTGAACCACAGGTTAAGCTGGTTGAAACTAGAAAGGATGGAAGCGCTGATTTTCCTGCGATGGATGTGCCACCCGGGCTTAGGAATCGAGATAATTCATTATTAGCGTCACAGGACGGCATTCCTGACGTTGAACTAATGGATATCCCAGCGTTCTTACGTCGGCAGGCTGATTAGTCGAAAGTGCTAGTTAGTTGCTCATCTAGGGGGGAGTGGTTGCTATGATACAATCGCCGCCTCATGGATCGGAGTTTTGGCAGGGAGGTAACTTTATCGCACATTAATAAAGAGAGTAGTCGGCTATATGATCAGACAGAGAACACTGAGAAATGCTATTAAGGCAAAAGGCGTTGGGCTCCATACCGGTAAACAGGTGTACATAACGCTTCGGCCAGCAGCTATTAATCAGGGAATTGTGTTTCGACGTATTGATCTTGCAGAGCCAGTGATGATCCCGGCGCATCCCCACAATGTGTCCGAGACGTTGCTATCGACTACCCTCTCTGTTGACGGCGTTAAAGTCTCTACGGTTGAGCATTTGCTATCGGCATTTGCAGGTATGGGTATCGACAATGCCACTGTTGATATCAGTGCTGAAGAAGTGCCGATTATGGATGGAAGTGCCAGCCCGTTTGTGTTCCTGATCGAATCAGCAGGTATTGAAGAGCAAAATGCACCAAAACGCTTTTTTCGCGTAAAAGAAAAAATTGAAGTAACGGATGGCGATAAGAAAGCAGCCTTTATTCCTTACAACGGTTTTGGTGTTGATTTTACAGTCGACTTTGATCATCCCATGTTTGAAGGCGGGTCGCACAAGGTCAGTCTTGATTTTTCCTCAACCTCGTTTGTTAAAGAGGTTAGTCGTGCGAGAACATTCGGTTTCTTGCATGAAATTGAATACCTTAAATCACAAAATTTGGTGCTAGGCGGCAGCTACGACAATGCAGTTGTGCTTGATAAAGAGACGGTTCTTAATGAGGATGGCTTGAGGTACGCCGATGAGCTGGTTCGTCACAAAGCGCTGGATGCCATTGGTGATCTCTATCTTCTTGGTTATAGCTTGATAGGGAAGTTTGTTGCCTATAAATCTGGCCATGAACTTAATAATCGATTGCTTCGCGAGTTGTTGGCTAGAGAAGATGCTTGGGAAGAAATTACCTTTGAAGGCGACTCTATACCGCCGATTATCTACGCTGCGGGTATTCAGGCCGCTTAGAGATAGTTTGATTGGTCGGGCAGGCTTTCCTGGCTCGACTCTAGCGGGAGCCGTCAATGTTTTTTTGTTGCAACAAAAAAACATTGGTCTAGAAAGGTATGGAGAGCTTGAGAGTCATACAATGAATTTTGTCATCACCAAAAACAAAAAAACCGTTTAGGAATAGCTTCCTAAACGGTTTTTTTGTAATCAAAATATGGCGCGCCCGGAAGGATTCGAACCTCCGACAACCTGGTTCGTAGCCAGGTACTCTATCCAGCTGAGCTACGGGCGCTCAATGCTCGCTGAGTGGGTTGAATCACTCGTGAGCCGGTGATTATCATTTTAAGACGCCTATCTGTCAATAGCTGATGGCAAGCGTCCTGATAACCGATAACAAATGGCGGAGAGAGAGGGATTCGAACCCTCGATGGAGCTATAAACCCCATACTCCCTTAGCAGGGGAGCGCCTTCAGCCGCTCGGCCATCTCTCCGTTCTATGTTATTTCTGATGAGCCAGCATGAGCTGCCTACGGCATTACAGTGATTCATCAGGGCGGGAAGAATACATGGTTCTTTGGGATTTTGAAAGCACTAGTTGCCTCAATATGAAATGACGTTGGGACGCGCTAATAGGTGAAGATGTTTACATAGCATGCATTTCTATGTGATTGCGATAGAATTGCGACTTTTATCGATACGAGAGAGTAGTTGTAGATTATGGGTTATCAATCAGCTGATCCCCTTATATCCATTGAAAACTTGTTTTTTCAACGTGGCAATAAGGTGATCTTCGATAACATGAGTTTGGAGATTACCCGAGGAATGGTGACGGCGATCATGGGGCCTAGTGGCACCGGGAAAACGACACTACTGAAATTAATCAGCGGGCAACTTCAACCCCAGCAGGGCTCTATCGTTGTTGATGGCGAACCCGTTCGCGAGTTATCAAAAGCAAAGCTGTTTGAGTTGCGTAAGCGAATGGGTATGTTGTTTCAAAGTGGTGCGCTGCTGACGGACTTAACTGTTTTTGAGAACGTGGCTTTCCCTTTGCGGGAACACACCGACTTGCCCGAGTCGATTATCCGTATCTTGGTACTGATGAGGCTGCAGTCGGTAGGGTTGCGCGGCGCACATAAGCTCCACCCCAATGAGTTGTCGGGGGGGATGGCACGACGCGTTGCTTTGGCACGGGCCATTGTGCTTGATCCAATGATGATTATGTATGACGAGCCGTTTGCTGGCCAGGATCCCATATCAATGGGTGTGTTGGTCAAGATGATTAAAGAAATTAATGAATTGAATAACCTCTCATCGATCATCGTATCCCACGATATCAGCGATACCTTGAGTATCGCTGATTACGTTTTTATTATTTCGGAAGGTAAGGTGGAAGCGCAGGGCACGCCAGATGAAATCAAACAGTCTGATTCTCCGTGGGTAGAACAGTTTCTACTTGGGCTTCCCGATGGGCCGGCACCTTTTCACTACCCGGCACCACCGTTGCTCGACGAGTTGGTGGGTGACCTATGAAGGAGCGTAATTTTGTTCAATCGCTGGGTGCATGGTTTTTGGCGCGTGCAGAGCGAACCGGAACCGCTACGTTGCTGCTGTGGCAGATAGTGTGTGGTATGCCTGCTGCGTTGATTCGGTTTCAATTAGTGGCTCGGCAAATCTATTCGGTGGGTGTGCTGTCATTAATTATTATCGTTGTTTCCGGATTGTTTGTAGGCATGGTGCTGGCTCTTCAGGGGTATAACTCACTGGTAGACTTTGGTGCGGAAGGCTCGTTGAGTGTGGTCGTGGCATTAACTTTAAGTCGAGAGCTCGGGCCTGTTGTTGCCGGGCTTGTGTTTGCGGGTAGAGCAGGCAGCGCGCTGACCGCTGAAATTGGTCTGATGAAATCTACTGAGCAGCTATCTGGGCTGGAAATGATGGCGGTAGATCCAGTGCCACGAATTCTGGCTCCTCGATTGTTGGCCGGTATCATTTCACTGCCGTTGTTAACGGCGCTGTTTACGGCAGTAGGAATACTCGGTGCTTACGTGATCGGGGTAGAAATGCTGGGTATTGATGGTGGTTCATTCTGGTCGCTGATGGAGCAAAAGGTTGACTGGTATGGCGACATCATTAATGGCTTGATAAAGGCACTGGTGTTTGGTTTTATTGTGACCTGGATCGCTGTATTTGAGGGGTATGATACGATACCCACCGCTGAAGGCATTGGTGCTGCAACAACCCGAACGGTAGTCAATGGATCTCTCTCGATTCTCGGGTTGGATTTCATTCTGACCGCGTTTATGTATACCTAGATGTAGCCATAAATAATGAGGTTAAGCGGCATTCTCGTCTTACTAATTTCCGTTATTAAAGTCATCACCTGGCAGGGTATCCTGTTGCAAGGAGTTATCATTGAACACGAGTAGAACGATTGAAACGGCTGTTGGCCTTTTCGTAATTGCGGGCATTTTGGCCTTTGCTTTTTTATCACTAAAAGTCAGTAACCTGATGAGCTTTTCTGACCAGAGCGGTTACCAGGTGATGGGTAAATTTGAGAATGTTGGTGGCTTGCAAGTTCGCTCTCCTGTTGCCATGGCGGGAGTGACCATTGGTCGTGTTACCAGTATTGAATTTGATCAGGAAACATTTCAGGCAGTAGTGCGAATGCGTATCGACGGTCAATATGACCAGATCCCATCAGACACCTCTGCCAATATTTACACCGCTGGTTTGCTGGGAGAGCAATACATCGAGCTTGAAGCCGGTGGCGATATTGAGCTGCTGAAAAATGGTGATGAATTTATGCTGACCCAATCAGCACTGGTGCTTGAGGAATTGATTGGTAATTTTCTCGTTAGCACCACGTCTAAATAGCCGCATAGTTCAGGAGACAATCCCATATGAAATCCATTCGGCGTTACCTCTTTATATGGAGCTTATTGGTTAGCTTTAGCACTGTTTTTGTTGCCGCAGAGTCCTCGGCAAATTCTTCTGTAGTGGGGCCTTATGAGGTGATTGCCCAGTCGACACGACAGTTGCTTGCGATTTACCAAACGGATCGCGAAAAAATACGTGATCAAGAAGGGCACCTTGAGTCGATTATTGAAAATGTCGTGGTGCCCAATGTGGATTTAACGCTGATGGCCCGCTTGATTATGGGCAAGCATTGGCGCTCGGCAACCGATGAGCAAAAACATAAATTTGTTGATAACTTCAAAAGTGTGTTGATCAATACCTACGGCATACCGCTAAAACAGCATGAAGGAACGCTTCCTGATATTAAGGTGTTGCCGGTTAAAGTGGTGGATCAATCCAAGGTTGTTAAAGTGAGAACGGTTGTTGCTCAAGACGAAGGCAAAGATTTGCAGGTGATTTTTTCCATGAAATTTCGCAGCAATCGCTGGCGGGTATTTGACCTTGTCGTCTCTGGGGTGACAACGGGCTTGATTAACTCGTACAGAAAAGTGTTCTCTACTGATGTCAAGGGACTGGGATTGAGTGGTGCCATTGAAAAGTTGAAGCATACCGATAATGGCTGATTCCCAGACAGCAACTGCAATGTTGCTTAAAGACCCTGATAATCCTGCTGGTTACCTGCTGACGGGTAGGGTCGGTTTTTCGACGATTACCGAACTTAACGATGTGTTTTCAGGTGTACTCGTTGATCAGAAAACCATAGAGATTGACTTGCTTAAGCTGAGTTTTTCTAACACAGCGGGCGTTGCTATGTTGATTCACTGGGTTAATCTGGCGCAGGAACAGTCAATCCTGCTTAAGCTTAAGAATATCCCCGAACAGGTACAGCGCTTGGCTCAGATTAATGGTGTTGAAGAACTGCTCTGTCAGCACGACCAGCAATCACCATCGCTTTAGGCCGGTTATCAATCGTTAACCGTATGCCCACACACTCCTTATTTTGAACTCAAACCAACTCAGGTTTTCCTAATTGCATGGAAAAATTACTCATTCAGGGCGGCACGCCGCTCTCCGGTGAAATCCGAATATCTGGCGCTAAAAACGCGGCACTGCCCATTATTGTCTCGGCATTGCTGGCCGATAGTCCACTGACGGTAGCAAACGTACCTCACCTGCACGATGTGACGACTACTATGTCACTGCTTCGGCACATGGGTGTTGAGTTGGAGCTGGACGAAAAAATGCGTATCGAAATTAATCCCACCACGATTAATCATTTTGATGCACCTTACGATCTAGTGCGAACCATGCGGGCCTCGATTTTGGTGTTGGGTCCAATGCTGGCACGATTTGGTCAGGCTAATGTTTCTTTGCCCGGTGGCTGTGCCATTGGAGCGCGGCCAGTTAATCTGCACCTGGAAGGGCTAAAAGCAATGGGCGCAGAGATCGTGGTGGAGCAAGGATACATCCGCGCACGAACCAACGGTCGCCTCAAGGGTGCGATGCTGTCGATGGATGTTATCTCCGTCACCGGTACTGAAAATTTGTTGATGGCGGCTACCCTGGCGGAAGGGACCACGATTATAGAAAATGCGGCCAGAGAGCCTGAAGTGGTTGATCTGGCCAATTGCCTGATCAAAATGGGTGCCAAGATTTCAGGTGCAGGTACGGACAAAATCACCATCGAAGGGGTGGAAAGCCTGAAGGGTGTTGACTATAGCATTCTGCCGGATCGTATCGAGACTGGGACCTACCTGGTGGCGGCGGCAATGACCGGTGGCAAGGTCTTGCTTAAAGACACCGACCCATCGCTGCTTGACGTGGTGCTGATCAAATTGCGAGAAGCGGGCGCTAGCATTGAAACGGGTGATGACTGGATTAAGTTGGATATGGGCGGGCGACGTCCAAAACCGGTGAATATTCAGACTGCTCCTTACCCGGCGTTTCCTACCGATATGCAAGCTCAATTTTGTGCCATGAATGCGATTGCAGACGGCTCAGCTACCATCACTGAAACCATTTTTGAAAACCGCTTTATGCACGCGCTTGAGCTGCAACGGATGGGGGCC
>JQIA01001435.1_pt1 | contig 12825 bp, 8 predicted proteins | sample 811431 | NCBI WGS metagenome assembly JQIA01 (sample SAMN02998118, study PRJNA258478) | marine sediment metagenome | biome: marine; feature: seafloor; material: sediment; isolation source: oil-polluted sediment collected from 3 locations (0.5 km, 0.7 km and 0.9 km)... | place: USA: Gulf of Mexico ... | reverse complement strand
GTAGTACGTTCTTTTCATACTTTAAATGGGAGTTCTCGTACTGTAGATTTTTTGGCTGTTTCAAAATTGGCATCTCCACTAGAAAGTTATGCTACTAGCTTGTTTGAACAGCAGATTGAACTGTCATTAGAAATCATAACTTTATTTACAGAAGCTATCGGCTTGATAGATGATTTATTAAATAATGACTTCCAGCCAGATAAAGAAACTTTACTGACTTTATTAAATAAAATAGAACAAAATTCTGCAAGCTTGCTTAATAAAGCTGAGGATGAATCTTCAGATAGTTTTCTACCAGATACTACCGATGAATTTTTAGCAATCTTTTTGGATGAAGCTGAAGAAATTTTAGAAAATACCCAGTCTTTATTAGAACGGTGGACTGCATCGCCTAATAACATGCAGTTAATGAAAGAATTACAACGAGAATTACATACCTTAAAAGGTGGAGCTCGCATGGTTGGTATTATACAAATGGGTGATTTAAGTCATCATTTAGAATCAATATTGACCAAAATTGTTGAAGGCACTGCCAAATCTAGTAATAAACTACAAGAAATTGTGCAAAATAGTGTGGACGAACTGGCTGCTATGTTAGAAGCAGTGCGTTCCAATGTGCCATTAGAAATGCCTGAAGATTTAATTAAAAAAATTGAGACATCTTTATGTAATGATGAGGATACAGAAGAATCTACAGAACCATCCGCAGCTTTATCTCAGCCACAAGAAATTACTAAAATTGATAAACAAATTAATGAAAAAGAAGCTGAATTAGTTGATAGTGTAGATGATAGGATTCGAGTTCGAGCAACATTAATTGATAAGTTAACCAATTTGGCTGGTGAATTATCTATCTCACGAGCTCACATGGAGCAACAACAAGGTGTAATTAAAAATAATTTAGGAGAAATGGAACAAACCGTAATCCGTTTACGTGACCAATTACGACGTTTAGAAATAGAGACCGAAGCCCAAATTATTTCTCACTTTGGTGGCTCGGAGGAAAATAATACCGAATTTGATCTACTAGAATTAGACCGTTTTTCAGTGATGCAACAATTATCTCGAAGTTTATTGGAGAGTATTAGCGACTTGACAAGTATTGAAGATTCTCTTAAAGCCACAACTCGACAGAGTGATACTTTATTGGTTCAACAAAGTCGAATTGGAGCTGAATTACAAGAAAATATTATGCGTACACGTATGGTACCTTTTTCAAGAGTTTCTCCCCGTTTACAACGAATAGCTAGGTTAACTGCTAGAGAATTGCGAAAACAAGCAGATTTTAGTATTGAAGGAGAAAATATTGAATTTGAAAGAACAGTGCTGAATCGTATTGTTGCTCCATTAGAACACATGTTGCGAAATGCTATAGGTCATGGAATTGAAGATGCTCAAACTCGTAAGCAAGCAGGTAAATCTAGTATTGCCAAAGTTGTAGTCAGCATTGCTAAAGAAGGAGCAGAATTAATAGTTAAGCTTAGTGATGATGGTGCTGGTTTAAATCTTGCTGCAATCCGTCAAAAAGCTGAAGAACGGGAATTAATTCAACCTGATACAGTGGTTAGTGATCATGAACTAATGCAGTTTGTGTTAGAACCAGCTTTTTCTACTGCTAAAATGGTAACCCAATTGTCTGGACGTGGTGTAGGAATGGATGTGGCTAATAGTGAAATTAAACAATTAGGTGGTAATTTACGAATATTCTCTAAAGCTGGTAAAGGTACAACATTTGAAATTAGATTACCATTATCCCTTACTATCAACCAAGCTTTACTAATCCACGTTGGTGAAGAAACTATGGCAATTCCGATTAATCATCTTGATGCTGTAATGAGAATTCCACGGGAAAAAGTTGTTGATGAAAATGATAAAATAACTCATTATAAATATATGGATAATGATTATAGTATTTTTCATTTGGGCGAACTATTGGGGTTTAGTAAAACAGCATCATTAGATATGTCATTAATACCGATGTTATTAATCCATGTTGCCGATCATCGAGTAGCATTATTAGTAGATGGAATTGAAGGCAGTAAAGAAATTGTGGTTAAATCGATTGGCCCTCAAATTGGAGCAATTCGTTGGATAGCTGGAGCAAGTATCCTCGGAGATGGTAGGGTAGTTATTATCTTAGATGTACCAGCTTTAACCCGTATTGATTCTGCTAAATTTATTGCTCCACAAGTTGCAGAAGTGGAAGAAGAAAAAATAGTTACTAATACTATTATGGTAGTTGATGATTCGATTACAGTACGAAAAGTGACAGCTAGATTGTTGAAACGCCAAGGTATGAAGGTTATTACTGCTAAAGATGGGATTGATGCTATAGCTCAGCTACAAGAACATATTCCTGATTTAATGTTGTTAGATGTTGAGATGCCACGCATGGATGGTTATGAATTAGCAACTCAAGTACGCAATAATAATGATTTAAAGCATATACCTATAATTATGATTACTTCACGTACTGGAGCTAAACATCGTGATAAAGCTGAAAAAATTGGGATTAATCGATATTTAGGCAAACCATTTAATGAGACAGAATTACTAAATAATATTAACACTCTACTAGCAGAGACTAATAATTAATCGGGATTATCTATGCCAACTAAAAGTTTTGTACGATGTTTGTTAATTCCATTAGGTGATAAACAATTACTATTACCAAGTGCAATAGTCGCTGAAGTTTCTCCTTATCTAGCTCCAACCATAATTAATAAGCAACCAAACTGGTTATTAGGAGTTTTTGAATGGCGTAACCAACAAGTTCCATTAATAGCTATTGAAAAAATTTTAGCAACTAATGTTAATTTGGATAATAAAAAACAGCGTAGTATAATTTTATATGGTTTGGAAGCTAGTAACTTGATGCCATTTTATGCCTTCATAGCTACAGATATACCTAAACCTTTATTAATTAAAGAAGATAGTTTAATAGATTCTAATATTAAACCTAATAATAAAAATTATGTTTTTGATGTTATGTATGACAACCAAACATTATGGCTACCTAATTTGACCAATATAGAAAATATGTTGAGAAGTTTTCCAATGAAGTCATAACTTAACATTTATTAATTATAAAAGAGTTATGATATAATAGACTTCCAAATTTTACTGACTATAATTTTCAAAGCTCAATTAAGTTTTAGATAATTATCTATAATATTCATGTTTTTTTATAACTTTCTTAAATAATTTGTCAAAATTTATGAAAAAAAATACCTTTAAAAAAAATACCTCATTATTTTATAATGAAGAACGAGTATTAGAAGAAATAATAATAAATTCGTTGGGGAAAGAAATTCCTCTGGTTAAAGATTATGCTAAATTATTGAAGCAAACCAAGTTACTGGTAAAAATGAGTGATAAGCAACAATACCAGTTAACTGAATTGGCTGAAAAAATTAAAATTAAAAATCAAGATTTAATTGAATTGGATCAGGAAAAAAATGATTTTTTAGGGATTGTTGCTCATGATTTAAAAAATCCTCTTAATGCGATTCAAGGTTCGGCATGTTTTATTAGAGAAGCTCTTGAAGATCTATCCCAAAAAGAAATATTAGAATTAATGGATATGATAGAGCAAGCTTCTCGACAAATGTTTTTTTTAGTTAGTAACTTGCTAGACGTAAATGCAATTGAATCTGGCAAAATGAACCTTGTTATTACGACAATTGATTTATTACCAATTTTACAAAATTTGCTAGTTCATTATAAAGCACGCTTAAAGGCTAAACAAATATCATTGAAAGTGCATTTATCAGAACCAAAATATCTGGTTTTGGCTGATCAAAATATGCTCTATCAAATATTAGATAATCTAATTTCTAATGCAATTAAATATTCTCCTATGAATAAAAAAATTGATATTTATTTAGGTAAAGAATTAAAAATAGTACGTTGTGAAATAAAAGATGAAGGACAAGGTTTAAGTGAATTAGATCAAAATATGTTATTTAATAAATTTACTCGTTTAACTACTAAACCAACTGCAAACGAACATTCCACAGGTTTAGGTTTATTTATCGTAAAAAAACTGGTTGAAATGATGCAAGGTAAGGTTTGGTGTGAAAGTAAATTAGGAGATGGTTGTAAATTTACTGTTACATTTCCAATCAGCTCCTAGATTTTTAATGGGGAAAAAAATGTCTAATAATTTATATGGTTTTAAAGAAGAATGCGATAAACAAGGAATTCTACTAAGTTTTTATGGTTCTTTTTCACAAGAACTTTTAGTAGAGATAGGTGGTACTTTAAAAAATAGAATGAAAGTAGAAGCTCTTAATTCTGCTAAAATGACAAGAGTTTTTGCGATGTTTATAGAACAAGTACAAAATATTATTCACTACTCTGCTGAAAGAATTTCTAACAAAGATTTAAATGGTGGTAGTTTAAGTAATGGTATTGTTATAGTTGGTTATAAAAATGATTATTATTATGTAGTCTGTGGTAATAAAATTATCAAGAAAGATATTGAAAAACTTACCAATAGACTTACAGCCTTACATAATATGGATAAAACTGAATTAAAATCTTATTATAAAGAACAACGTAAAAAAGAGCCAATAAGTAAAGGAGCAGGTTTAGGTTTTATTGAATTAGCTAGAAAAAGTGCTAAACCAATTGACTTTGATTTTCAATCAATTGATGAACAGTTCTCATTTTTTTCATTAAAGACTTATATTTAAAGAGCAATAAAAATGGATAGTTGGAAAACTGAAGCCACCAAATATACTCCAGAAATTTATTTTGATGCAGGTACTAATATTCTCGGAGTAAAAGGTGAATCTTACCCAGAAAATATTACTGAGTTCTCTAGTCCTCTTTTCTCTTGGTTAGAAAACCATTTAGAAGATTTAAAAGAACAAACTTTTACTATAAATATTGAATTAGTTTATTTCAATAGTAGTTCTTCTAAAATGTTATTGGATTTGTTCGATTTATTAGAAGAAGAAGTCCACGATAATGATAAAAACATTATAGTAAATTGGATATATGATGAAGAAAATGACGCAGCCCAAGAATATGGTGAAGAATTTCAAGAAGATTTAAATTCCTTGCCATTTCATTTAGTAAAAAAAGCAGGATAGTTATGCAAACTAGTTGGCATAATAATAGTTTTTTACATTTGGATTATCTTTTATTATCCGGTTTAGTATTACTATTTATTATTGGACTAGCAACTTTATATAGTGCTGGTGGGCAGAATCTTGATTTAATTTTTCGACAGATATTACGTTTTCTAGTAGGTCTTGGAGTTTTGTTATTACTTGCTCAAATTCCTACTCAAAAAATTATCGGTTTTATACCTTGGATTTATATACTTGGTATATTAGTATTGATATTAGTATTGGTAATTGGTGAGTCAACCAATGGCTCTCAACGTTGGATAAACTTAGGCTTATTTCGTTTCCAACCTTCTGAAATTATGAAATTAGCAGTCCCAATGATGGTTACATGGTATTTAACTAGTAAACCATTACCACCAACCTATGGACGTTTATTAGGTTCTTTAGCGATAATTTTTATACCAGTTATTTTAATAATGAAACAACCTGATTTAGGTACTTCTTTATTAATAGCATCATCTGGGATGTTTGTATTATTGTTGGCTGGATTAAGTTGGAAAATTGTATTTGGATTTCTTACATCAATAGTTTTAGCTGCTCCTGTATTGTGGGAATTATTGCATGAATACCAAAGAGATCGAATACGAACTTTTCTTGATCCAGAAAGAGACCCTTTAGGAAACGGTTATCATATAATTCAATCAAAAATTGCTATTGGCTCAGGAGGTTTTTCAGGTAAAGGTTGGCTAAATGGTACCCAATCACATTTACAATTTTTACCAGAACGTTCCACAGATTTCATATTTGCAGTTTATAGTGAAGAACTAGGACTTTTAGGAGTATTAGTACTACTTACCATCTATTTTTTAGTTCTATCACGAGGCATGTATATTGCCTTAAAAGCCCAAGATAGTTTTGCTCGCTTATTAGCTGGTAGTTTAACTTTAACCTTTTTTGTCTATATCTTCGTTAATATGAGTATGGTTTCTGGTTTATTACCTGTAGTCGGTTTGCCTTTACCATTAATTAGTTACGGCGGAACTTCTTTAGTTACATTAATGGCTGGGTTTGGACTAATAATGGCAATTCACACTCATCGACGTTTATTATCCAACTGAATATTCTTAAATAGAAATTTTCATTGGTGATTTGCGGTGCATTAATATCCATTCGCCATCTTCTTTCAAAACTTCAGTTCCAACTTCAAATAATATTTGTTCTGGAGTGTAATCAGAAGAAACCAGTTCTAATTTATTATGAGCAGTATCAAATAAAATAGCCATCCGTTGATATTGTTTTACCTCTTCTTCAAGTGCCATTTTTTCTAAATAATGGTGTAATAAAGCTCCAGTTGCAGGGAATAATGCTATCAACAAAATAAATATATTATGCCAAAATGGATGGGTTTGCAAAATGGAATAATTCCATAAAAATTCTCCAAATACATGATCTACCCACATCATTACCATTAATATAATCCCTATGCTAAATAATCCAGTAATTATGAGATTTAAATTATGAACTACTAGTTTTTTCTGGATCGCTATTTTAGCAAACCAATCTTTTTCATACATAATCCAACGATTGTGTACTACATCTAAAGTTTGCTGATATTCCAACCAATCATAAAAATTTAAAGCTCGAATTCCATCTCGAATCCAACCTAATTCTTGCCGTTGATTACGCAAATAATAATCTGAAACTGAATGATTTAAACCACTTAAATGCCAAAAAATTTGCACTCGTAATCCTTCAGCAAGCGTACGATAATCTAATACTTTGGTATGATAACGTTGCCATTTTACAAAACCTACTAGGCAAGCACTAGCAATAAATAGAAGTGCATAAACCCCTAAAGCTAATGATTGTTCATGATTAATACTAGAATACCAACCATAAAAAATTATCATCAAAAAAGTCATAGTTAGAACAGTAAAACTAAAATATTTAACTTTAATTTGAAAATATTTGGCTAAATCATTAGCAGAACCAAAAACTCCTAATAAATTCTGAAATCCAGGAGCTAAATCTGGTAAAGCTTCTTGTAATTTAGGTGGTAATAAATATTTTTGACTAGATTGTGAATTATCTGTGTATTGTTGTACATCTAAATTAAATTGATCCAAAGTAGTAAGCTCTGGAACTAATAAAGTTTCTAACTCACTACTATTTTTATTATTTGGTAACAAGATTTTGATGTCACCAACGGTATATTCTGGTTTGGTACTTCTAGCAGTCACTATTTGGCAAACTGGTCCCATATCTGCTATATCCAATGCTGCTTTGGGAGGTAAATATTCCTTAGACAACCCTTTCATATAACCAGTAAGTTTGAACTTTACTACTTGAGCTGTACCAGCCATTTTATCTAATGCTATTCCATCCCATAAAGCAAGCAAAATATGGCTATGCCTGGCAATAAAAGCTCCAACTAAGGCATATTGTTGAGTACGATTATCATTATATTCAGTAATATTAGTTTCAGTATTACCTTCCACTAGTGGCAAAGTAAATATTTTATTTGCTTGATTTAATAGTTCTTTAAACTCTTTTTTAGATTGAGCGTCAAAATCTTGTTCATAAATAGACTGTGCCATTGGTAATGGTACAATTAATTGGATATTTTCTTCCAATGCAATTTTAGCCACTAAACGATCAGCGCCATCAGCAAGTGGTGATAATAATTGTAATGGAGTATTTGGACAATGGCTTTGTAATAGTTTAAAAACTTTACGGACTTTACTACGCAACAGCTCTAAATCTTCTGCTCGTGGGTCTCGATGACCAGTAATACCTAAAGTTAATGGTATTGTATTCATTATTATTTTTTAATCTACAATTTAAAATTGTTCTGTACAAAGTTTATAGTTATATGTGTAACATCAGTTATTTAATACAGATTTTAAAATTAAACACCACAACGTTACCTATTTAAAAACTGTTCAAACTATTGTACAATACTTTTGTTCATGACTCATCAATTTCTATTAAAATCTCTTTTTATACAGGATTTTTGCTAATACACTAATAATTAAGATAATTTCAATTATAGATTAAGTTAAAGCAATATTAAATCCCAATATTTTTAATAACCTATCTAAATATAATTTGCACAGCCATTTTAATTAGATGCAATTATTAGGAACTATCCAAAATTGAACGCCCGTCAACTGCGTAGTATAATAGTCAAACCAATCGGTTCATTTTGTAATTTACGTTGTGAATATTGTTTTTATCTGGATAAGCACAATTTATATGATGGTCAACCTTCGACTCATAAAATGAGTGATGCAACTTTAGAAAAGATGATCAAAGGTATGTTTACTTGCTCGGATTTTCCAACATTTACTTGGCAAGGTGGTGAACCAACAGTATTAGGCTTAGACTTTTTTAAAAAAGTAGTCACTATCCAAAAATCATATGGTAAAAAATATTCCAACGCCTTACAGACTCATGGTATGTTATTGGATGAAGCTTGGGCAGATTTTTTACTTGAGGAAAATTTTTTAGTTGGAATTTCACTAGATGGCCCAGAAGAAATCCATGATCGTTATCGTAAAGATGCTCAAGGTAGAGGAACTTTTCAACAAGTATTTGCTAATGCCAAAATGTTGTTAAAACACGATGTGCCAGTTAATATTTTAGCTACGGTAAATGATTATTCAGTAAAATATCCGCTTAAAATTTATAAATTCTTAGTGGAAAATGGGTTTAACTTTATGCAGTTTAGCCCAGTGGTAGAAATTAACCAGAATAATCCTGATATTACAGCACCTTATTCAGTAAATGCTAAAGATTATGGCAATTTTCTGAGTAAATTATTTAAAATATGGTTAAAAGATTTTGATTTTGATCGTCTCCAACAAAAAACTTCAATTCGATTTTTTGATTCATTAATTAAAATATATATTGGCATGCTGCCAGATCACTGTGCTTTACATAAAAATTGTAATGATTATCTAGTAGTTGAACATAATGGTGACTTATTTTCTTGTGATTTTTTAGTGGCAGAAGATACTAAACTTGGAAATTTACATGATGTTTCATTAGCAGATGCCTTTAATTCACCAGCTCACACTGCATTTGGTCAACGTAAAGCTGATTTTGGAACTGAATGTCAGCAATGTCAATGGTTGCATTTATGTTATGGAGGGTGTATAAAAGATCGTCTTCATGATCCAAGAGATAAAGGTCATAATCATTTTTGCCAGTCGTATAAAGTATTTTTTAAACAAGCAGATCAACATTTAAAGAAATTTGCAATGTTGTATCAGCAAAATTATTAATAATCATTATCTAACTAATATTTTGGGAGTAAATAAAGTTACTATGAATTTTAAAAAAACTATTGCTACGATATGTGCTACTTCAGCCATAGCTTTTGTAAGTCCATTGCAACAAGCCATTGCTGAGACCATACCTAATACTGATAATAAACCTAATTTTGTTACTATCATTATCGATGATATGGGTTTTTCAGATATGGCTCCATTTGGTGGAGAAGTTGAAACCCCAAATTTAGAAGCACTTGCCAATGATGGTGGGATAACTCTTACCAATTTTTATGCTGCTGCTACTTCGACTCCATCCAGAGCTTTATTATTCACTGGTAAAGATAATCACCAAGTTGGTATTGGTAATATGGCTGGCTTTATGCGTGATGAGCAGAGAGGTCAACCAGGTTACGAAGGTGTGATGCCAACCAGTGTCTTATCATTCCCAGAAGTATTACAAGACAATGGCTATCATACTATGATGGTTGGCAAATGGGATATGGGTGAAGAACCAGGTTTGATGGCTCATGACCGAGGCTTTACAGAAACTTTTGTTTTACTACCAGGTGGTGATGTACATTTTGTAGCTGATGAAAATGCTGATACTTTGACTGGTCAACCACCTTCTTTTTATGAAAGATTGGATCGTGTGAGTCCTTATAGTGAAAATGGTCATGATGTAGAAGTATTTCCGGCTAAGTCTTATACTCCTAAACTTTATACTGACAAAGCTAAAGCCATGTTGGATAAGCGGGAAGATACTGAACAACCATTTTATTTGAATGTTGCTCATACTTCAACTCATTTTCCATTACAAGCACCAAAACCATATGTTGATAAATATTTAGATACATATTCTGTAGGTTGGGATGAAATCAGGACAGCTCGTTTTGCCAAGTTGAAAGAATTAAATCTCATATCTAAAGATGCAGAAATTCCTACTAGATGGAAAGGAGTAAAAGCTTGGGATGAATTGACTGCTGAAGAACAGAAAACTGAAACTAAAAAAATGGCTATCTATGCTGGAATGATTGAGATTTTAGATAGAGAAGTTGGTAGCTTGGTAGATCATTTGAAAGAAATTGGCGAATATGAAAACACTGTATTTTTAGTTGCCTCTGATAATGGTGGTGCTTTTAACCTTACTGGAAATCCAGAAACTCAGAAATTTAGAGCCGACACTTTTACTGATGACACTGATTATGAAAATATGGGTACACCACTTTCATACATTGGTTTTGGTTTAGGTTGGTCACAAGTTTCCAATACTCCATTTAATAACCATAAAGGTTCAACTTTTGAAGGTGGTATTCACACTGCTGGTTTCATCAGTTATCCGCAATCTAAAATATCTGGTATTAAGTATGATTGCATGCACTCAATCATGGATTTTGGCCCAACTATTTTAGATATGGCTGATATTACATATCCTGATACTTTCCAAGGCAAACCAAATGCACCAATGCAAGGTGTATCAATGGGTGGAATTTTTGATGGTTATTTATATTGTGATAATGACCGTGCAATAGGTTGGGAACTTGATGGAGTTAAAGGATTACGCCAAGGAGTTTGGAAATTATCCCAACAGCGTAATGATGATTCCTTCTATCTGTTTAATTTAGCCAATGATCCATTTGAACTTAATGAACTTTCTGAATCAGAACCAGATAAGTTTGGTGAAATGTTAGGTCTTTATCAACAATATGTAGAAGAAAATGGCGTTATTGAAGTTAGCAATAAGAAGTTAAACCTGTTAGGTAATGTTACTAAAGATGGTGCTGTATTTACTGGTGGTGTTTCTACTGGCAGACCTGTTTTTAGTAAAAAAGCAAATGTTAAAACTACTGATAAATCTGAAATATCTAGTCAAATTAGACCTAAACCAATTCATTTGGGTAAAATGGTTGAAGTTTCAGTAGTTGCTAGTTATTTGAAAAATGGCGATGCTGAACCAAGTTATTTAGGTTTAAATAGTCAAGGTGAAATTGTGAATATAGCTGATAAAGATAGTCCTGCTATTTATACCACTATTCCTATGCAGAGTGCTTTATTTATTCCAATTTACAACAATAATGTATCAGAAGGTACATATAATATTGATATTTGTTACAAGCTTGTCGATGATGGAACTAAAGTGTGTACTGAAGAAGCAATTGAATTAGTATCTGTTGCTGAATAGAAGTATTATATAGTATTTCCCGTTTGTATAACTCCTATATTCCTTTCTAATCTAAGAGAGGAATAATGGGAGTGATCTTCACTAAATCGGAAAATATTATTAAGTATTGAAGCATATTATAACGTAAAGACAAGGCATGCCTTGTCTCTACAATTTGGATTCTTATGTTTTAGTACTTAGTTGTATTTTAATATGTTTATAACCATTAGGAAAGATAAGATATGAAAAAATACTTTAGAAATAGTTTGATAACTGCGCTGCCGATTCTGGTTAGTAGTTATTGTTTTGCTGAGGCAGTTCCTTTTGATTCTGATGAATGGGAATTTGATGCAAGAGAAGCTATAGCAGAAGAATATATGGGACAACAAGCTTTATCCCTAAATGGTGGGTTGGCCATGTTAGACGTGGAATTCACCAATGGTACAATAGAATTTGACGTATATTTTGAATCTGAATTTTTTAAGGATAGCAAAGGATTTATTGGTTCTGTATTTCGTTTACAAGATGAAGCTAATTACGAAAAATTTTATACTCGACCTCATCGTATGGAAGGTGAGCCTGATGCTTCTCAATTAGTTCCAGTATATAATCATTGGTCAAGTTGGGAATTATATTGGGAAGGCCATTTCGCTCCGATTCAATATGTATATGACGAATGGATGCATTTCAAAATTGTAGTATCTGGTAAATATGCTGAAATTTATGCCGTGGATATGGAAACTCCAGTATTGACTTCAGAATTGCAACGTGAAATTAAAGCTGGTAAAATTGGTTTAAAATCAGATCCATCTGCTCCTGCAACTGCACATTATGCTAATTTTGAATATACCATTGAAGATAATCCAACTATAAAAAATCCACCGGAACCACAAACAGCTCCAGTTGGAAATATTACATCTTGGGCTGTTTCTGAACCATTTGAAGCACTTGAATTAGATGGTAAAATGACTTTGTCTGCTGGTGATGGAACAGGATGGGTAGAATGGACGGCTGACTCTATAACTGGAATTATGAATCTGGCTAAAACTAGCGTTATCAAGTCTGATCCACCTAATAAAAATCCAGGAGTAGATACTGTTTTTGCTCGTACTACTATTGTTTCTGATAAAGAGCAAGTTAAGAAATTACAATTTGGTTTTACTGACTTAGTTAAAGTATATTTTAATGGTAAGTTGATTTACAGTGAAAATAACTCTTTTGGCTCTCGCGATTATAGATTTATGGGTTTAATGCGTTATTCTAACGAGTTATATTTACCATTAGAAAAAGGTGAAAATGATTTAACACTTGCTGT
>JQIA01001434.1_pt1 | contig 12830 bp, 12 predicted proteins | sample 811431 | NCBI WGS metagenome assembly JQIA01 (sample SAMN02998118, study PRJNA258478) | marine sediment metagenome | biome: marine; feature: seafloor; material: sediment; isolation source: oil-polluted sediment collected from 3 locations (0.5 km, 0.7 km and 0.9 km)... | place: USA: Gulf of Mexico ... | reverse complement strand
ACTATCTAGACTATAGTAATTTTACTAACATAAAACTAGAAAAATTTATGATTAAAATCAAAAAAGGTTTAGACCTTCCAATCACTGGAAGCCCTAAACAGGAAATTCACATTGGTCCTCCAATTACTCAAGTGGCTTTACTTGGGGAGGACTATATCGACATGAAAGCGTCCATGCATATTAGGATTAACCATCAAGTTAAGTGTGGCGATTTAATGTGGACAGACAAAAAGAATGACGGTGTTCGTTACACTGCGCCGGCTAGTGGCAAAATTATTGCTATAAACCGTGGTGCAAAGCGTAAGTTGCTTTCTGTTGTGATTGAAATTGAAGGTGATGAAAGTATTGAGTTTGAAAAAACGCCTCAAGATCAGTTAGGCTCGATTGGTAAAGAAAGTATTACCGAACGACTAAATCAAGCAGGCCTATGGGCTGCGCTTCGAACTAGACCAAACAGTAAAGTTCCTGTGCGTGGTGACTCTCCAGCGGCTATTTTTGTTTCTATTATGGACTCTAATCCATTATCGGCTGATCCGCAGTTGATTATTAAAGAAAAAGAATCTGATTTTAACCATGGTTTAACCATTCTTAAGCAATTGACCGAAGGCGACCTTTTTGTCAGCTATGATGGCGATCAAGGTTTAAATATTGCGAAAAATGAAATTGCTAACTATCAGGCGTTTTCTGGTGTACACCCGGCAGGCAATGTCGGTACACATATTCACTTTTTAAAGCCAGTTAATGCAAACCGACAAGTTTTGCATATCAACTACCAAGAAGTGATCACTATTGGTGAATTATTTGTTACTGGCAGGTTAAATTGTGATCGTGTGATTGCTATTGCAGGCCCATTGGTTAAAGAGCCTCGTTTAGTTAGAACCAAGCAAGGAGCGAATATTGAAGAGTTGTTAAAAGATCAGATTATTCCAAATGATGAGCGAGTGATATCGGGTTCCGTTTTTAATGGCCACATTGCGGTTCATCACAGAGCGTTTTTAGGACGTTATCACAATCAGATAAGCGTTTTGGCAGAAGGACGCGAAAAAGAATTATTTGGTTGGTTGCATGCGGGCGTGGACAAATTTTCCATGACTAAGGCATTCATTTCTCATTTGACGCCTAAAAAAGAATTTCCGTTGAATACATCAACCCATGGAAGTGAAAGAGCGATTATGCCTATAGGTAGTTATGAACGTGTTATGCCTTGGGATATTTTACCAACTCAGTTAATCAGAGCGATTGTTGTAGGTGACACTGATGGTGCGCAAGAATTAGGTTGTTTAGAATTTGATGAAGAAGATTTAGCACTTTGTACTTTTGTATGTCCGGGTAAATATGAATACGGCCCCATTCTTCGTGATGTGCTAACCACCATTGAGAAGGAAGGCTAATGAAAAGTTTAAGAGAATATCTCGATCATTTAGAACCGCACTTTGATAAAGGCGGTAAATATGAAAAGTGGTATGCGCTTTATGAAGCCGCTACAACTATTTTATATACGCCAGGTCATGTGACTCGTTCGGCTTCTCATGTAAGAGACAGCATTGATTTAAAGCGAATTATGATTTTTGTTTGGGCCTGTACTTTTCCTGCGATGTTTTGGGGAATGTATAACGTTGGTTATCAAGCTGTTGATGCAATGGCACAAACAGGTGTGACTGAGTTGAGTGGTTGGCGCGGTTATATGATGGATTTATTTGGCGCGGCTTATTCTAAAGACATTTTAAGTTCGCTTTATATCGGCGCTCTCTATTTTGTTCCTATTTATGCAACCGCATTTATTGTCGGCGGTTTCTGGGAAGTCTTGTTTGCTTCGGTTAGAGGACATGAGATTAATGAAGGCTTTTTTGTTACTTCGATTCTATTTGCTTTAATTCTTCCTGCGGAAATTCCTCTTTGGCAAGTAGCGTTGGGAATTAGTTTTGGCGTGGTGATTGCAAAAGAAGTATTTGGCGGAACCGGTAAAAACTTTCTTAATCCTGCGCTAGCGGGACGAGCTTTCTTATTTTTTGCTTATCCTAGTGATATGTCTGGCGATGTTTGGACGGTTGTTGATGGATTTTCCGGAGCTACACCTTTGGCTGCAGCTGCAACGGGTGATTTATCCTACGCTATTGATGAAAACTGGTGGAATGCTTTTTATGGATTAATTCCAGGAGCCATTGGAGAAGTTTCGACTCTGATGATTTTGATTGGCGGTTTGTTGTTGGCTTATCTTCGTATTGCATCTTTTAGAATTATATTTAGTGTTTTTGTTGGTATGGTGGCGACGTCTTCTTTACTGAATTGGATTGGTAGCGAGACTAATGCGATGTTCGCGATGCCGTGGGAATGGCATTTAGTCACTGGCGGTTTTGCTTTTGGCATGGTGTTTATGGCAACCGATCCGGTATCTGCCTCACTAACCAATAAAGGTAAGTTTTACTTTGGATTTTTAATTGGATTAATGTGTGTGTTGATTCGAGTGGTTAACCCAGCGTTTCCAGAAGGCATGATGTTAGCGATTTTATTTGCAAACTTATTTGCCCCTTTAATTGATCATTTTGTTGTTCAAGCCAATATTAAGCGGAGGGCTAAACGTTATGTCAGCTAAGAATGAAAGCTTTATGAAAACAATTATGGTTGCCGTTGTTTTATGTTTAGTCTGTTCAGTGATTGTATCTAGCGCTGCGGTTCTTTTAAAAGATAAGCAACTTGCTAACGCATCTTTGGATAAGAAAAAGAATGTTCTTGTCGCAGCAAATTTACTTCAAGCAGATACAGATGTAGAAAAAGCATTTGCTAACATTGAACAAAAATTTGTTGATTTAGAGTCTGGGAAATTTGTTGCTGTAAGCAATCCAGAATCGTTTGATCAACGTAAATTAGCAAAAGAAACAAAATCTAGCGTTGTGATTGAAAAAGATTTAGCGCGTATTGGTAGACGTTCAAAAATTGCTTCTGTTTATTTGGTTAAAAATGAAAAGAATATTGAAACGATTATTTTACCTATTCACGGCAAAGGACTATTTTCAACGCTCTATGGTTTTATCGCGCTTAAAGCAGATAAACAATCAATCGTTGGTTTAAAATTTTATGAGCAAGGAGAAACACCCGGTCTTGGTGGCGAAGTTGAAAATCCGCGCTGGTTAGCTTTATGGGTTGATAAAAAATTATTAAACGACAATGGGCAACCTGCACTTAAATTGGTTAAAAGTATTCCTTCAAACGAATTTGAAGTAGACGCATTATCGGGCGCAACTATGACAACTCGTGGATTGCAAAATATGCTCGACTATTGGTTAAGTGAAGATGGTTTTGGACCGTTCCTTGCTAACCTAAATGTAAAAGGGGCTTAAATCATGTCTAATAAAAGCATGGCTATCGATAAGCAAGAATTAAAAGCAGTTATTCTTAAACCTATTTTAGATAATAATCCAATCGCTCTTCAAGTTTTAGGAGTTTGTAGTGCGCTCGCGGTTACCAGTAAATTAGAAACTGCTTTAGTGATGTGTTTGGCTCTCACTTTGGTGACAGCATGTTCAAATATGTTGATCAGTTTAATCAGAAAGCAGATCCCTTCGAGTATTCGAATTATTGTTCAAATGACGGTGATAGCTTCCTTGGTAATTGTCGTAGATCAATTATTAAAGGCTTATGCATTTGGTACATCGAAACAAATGTCCGTTTTTGTTGGTTTGATTATTACAAACTGTATTGTTATGGGACGAGCAGAAGCTTACGCGATGAAAAATGGACCTATTATGAGCTTTTTTGACGGTATAGGAAATGGTTTGGGTTATTCCGCTATCCTAATCGTCGTTGCCGTGACAAGAGAATTATTTGGTTCCGGTAGCATTTTAGGATTTACGATTTTACACCCCATTCAAGATGGCGGTTGGTATCAAACTAATGGATTATTGTTATTGCCACCAAGTGCCTTTTTCATTATCGGATTATTTATTTGGGCGTTAAGAACTTGGAAGCCTGAACAAGTTGAGGAGTCTAACTAATGGAACATTATATTAGTTTATTTATTCGCTCAGTTTTTATCGAAAACATGGCTTTATCTGCATTCTTGGGAATGTGTACTTTCCTAGCAGTTTCTAAAAAAGTACAAACCGCAATTGGTTTAGGTGTTGCCGTTGTGGTTGTTCAAGCGATCACTGTGCCGGTAAACAACTTGTTATCAACCTACCTACTTCAAGAAGGCGCGTTATCGTGGGCAGGTTTGCCAGAGACTGATTTAAGCTTTTTGGGCTTAATTGTTTATATAGGCGTGATTGCCGCCATCGTCCAAATTTTAGAAATGATTCTGGATAAATTTTTCCCCGTTCTCTATCAAGCTTTAGGAATATTTTTACCGTTGATAACAGTGAATTGTGCAATTTTAGGTGGCAGTTTATTTATGATCCAGCGCGAATATGATCTAGCTGAATCGGTTGTATATGGAATCGGTAGTGGCTTTGGTTGGATGTTAGCAATTGTCGCTCTTGCTGGAATTAGAGAAAAAATGAAATACAGTGATGTCCCTGATGGACTTCGCGGTTTAGGTATTACCTTTATTACAGTTGGCTTAATGGCATTAGCGTTTATGTCGTTCTCCGGCGTTCAACTTTAATAAAAAGGAATTAAGAAATGTTAAACACAATCATTATTGGTGTGAGTATGTTTACCTTAGTCATCTTGGCTTTGGTATTAATTATTCTTGCGGCTAAATCAAGCTTGGTTAGTAGTGGCGCTGTTCGAATTGGTGTCAACGGTGAAGATGAAAAAGCGATCACAGCAAATGCCGGAGGCAAATTATTAGGTGTATTAGCCGACGTTGGTGTTTTTGTACCTTCCGCTTGCGGTGGCGGCGGAACGTGTGGTCAATGTAAGTGTGTTATTAAGTCAGGAGGCGGTTCACTGTTGCCAACAGAAGAAGGCCATATTAATAAACGTGAAGCTAAAGAAGGGTATCGTTTATCTTGTCAGGTTAATGTAAGACAAGACATGGAAATTGAATTACCAGAAGAAATCTTTGGTGTACAAAAATGGGAATGTGAAGTTGTTTCTAATAACAACAAAGCGACTTTTATTAAAGAATTAGTTTTAAAATTGCCTGAAGGTGAAAGCGTTCCTTTTAAAGCTGGCGGATATATTCAAATTGAATGTCCTCCTTATAAATTAAGTTATAAAGAATTTGATGTGGATCCAGAATATCACCCAGACTGGGATCACTTTAAAATTTGGGATGTTGTCTCTGAAGTAAAAGAGCATGTGACTCGAGCTTATTCGATGGCTAATTATCCTGGCGAAGAAGGGATCATCATGTTAAATGTTCGGATCGCGTCACCGCCTCCGAGAAATATGACTTTACCTGCAGGTAAAATGTCATCTTATATTTTTAATCTAAAGCCCGGCGATAAGGTTACTATTTCAGGTCCTTATGGTGAATTTTTTGCCAAAGAAACTAAAAATGAAATGGTCTTTATAGGTGGCGGTGCTGGAATGGCTCCAATGCGTTCACATATTTTTGATCAGTTAAAACGTTTAGAAACGAAAAGAAAAATTTCATTTTGGTATGGCGCTCGTAGTAAGCGCGAAATGTTTTATGATGATGAATATGATTTATTAGCAAAAGAGAATGACAACTTCAAATGGCATGTTGCGCTTTCCGATCCTCAACCAGAAGATAATTGGGATGGGCTAACGGGCTTTATTCATAATGTACTTCATGATGAATATTTAAAGTTACATGACGCACCTGAAGACTGTGAGTATTATATGTGTGGACCTCCCATGATGAATGCTGCGGTAATTAAAATGTTGGAAGATTTGGGTGTTGAAAGAGATAATATTTTCTTAGATGATTTTGGTGGGTAGCTTTTAGACTTTTCACCCTCTCCCCAGCCCTCTCCCGTCAAGGGAGAGGGAGTTTATAGGTTTCTCGACTATGCGAATAAAGCCTCTTCTATTATTCTTGCTTTTACTCATTTCATCTTGTGATGATAAAGTAATGAATACTAATGAAAAAGAATATCGTCAGTTCATTGGTTTTACCATGGGTACAACCTATCAAATAACCATTGAAGCTACTCAGCAAGAACAAACATTTTTACAACAGAAAATTGATACGAGGTTAATTGAAATCAATCAATTAATGTCTACTTATATCAAAGGTTCTGATCTTTCTCTATTTAATAAAAATGAAAGTTTACTTTGCATTCCCATGTCACTAGAAAATTTATTTGTTATCAAACAAGCATTAGCGATCAGCAAACAAACCAATGGTAAATTTGATGTAACGCTTGATCCGTTAATTAAAGAGTGGGGCTTCGATACAAAAGAGACTAATGATCACATTCCGAGTAATAAAATTATATCTAAGCTTTTAGAGAAAATTGGTTATTCAAAATTGCATTTAGAAAAAGACTGTATTCAAAAAGAATTAAAATCTCTCTCCATCAATTTGTCAGCGATTGCAAAAGGGTATGGTGTTGACCAAATAGCAAACCTTATATCAAATCATGGTATTCAAAATTACTTAGTAGAGATTGGCGGTGAGACAGCATCGAAGGGACAAAGTTCTAAATCAAAAAATTGGCGATTAGCTATCGAGGCACCAATAGAGCAAGCTCGCCAGATTCAAAAGGTCTTTGAGCCTAAAGGTTTAGGGGTGGCTACGTCTGGAAACTATCGAAATTATTTTGATAAAGGTGGCGTGCGATATTCGCATACGATTGATCCAACAACAGGTAAGCCTATCACACATAACTTAGCATCTGTAACTGTTTTACATTCACAAACTATGATAGCTGACGCTTATGCAACGGCATTTATGGTTATGGGGGCTGAAGCGTCTTTGGCTTTTGCAGAATCAAAAGGGTTAGCAGTCTATTTATTGGTGAAAACAGACGTAGGTTTTGATGAACGATTTAGCTCTGAGTTTTCAAAACATTTATTAAGCGAAAATAAAGATTAGATTGTGGAAATATTTATTATCACATTTGCGCTAATGCTAATCGTAGTGGCCATTATGTCCGTTGGTTATATATTTCAGAAGAAAAGAATTAAAGGAAGTTGTGGTGGAATTTCTGATCTTGGCTTAGAAAAGGTTTGTGACTGTGATGAACCTTGCGATAAACGTAAAGAGATGATTAAACGGTTGGATGAGCAAAAACGTGAAGAAGAGTTAATTAACATTAAAAATATTTAACTTTAACTAGCTTGAGCGAATAACAATTTTATTATTTTCTCGCATCACTTGGTTTTCAATTTTAAAACGCATCGCATATAATCCGTTCACTTCTTTTAATAAAGGGTCGACTAATTTTTTTTCATCCGGCGTAAGTGATGAATAATAATTAAGTGGTCTTTGCATCATCCATTGTGAGAACGGCATGACGGTTCTTTGTTCTTCGACATCACCAATTTTAAATTGATGCATCCCAAGTCTTCTAGGTACTTCAACCGAATGCTCTGTGGAAATATTATTAGTCTCTTTTGCGTACCATTCAGATAATTTACTAGATGTATCTTCTAAAACGGGCCATTGAAATTCGAACAAGTTTTTAAGAATAGGAAAGAGGGTCTCTGGAATTTCATCATTCGGTAAAAGCTCGCCATCAATGTTAGATGCATCTTTCATTCTTTCTACCCATTCAGCTACTTTAGGCGCTTGTTCAGAAATTAATTTTTTAGGGTAAGGGTCGCGATACAAATGAGCCCATAATGAAGCGATAAAACCAAAATCTGCAATACAAGGTTTACTACCTAATAGAAAATCATAATGAGAAAAATGTTCATTGAGTGATGGTAAAAACTCTTTTTCAAACCACTTTTCTATTCCAGGAATTGATTTTTCTGTGATACCAATTTTCGGAACCATTCCGCGAAACTTACTGCCAATTTTTTTCCCCAAAAAGTGTTTAATAAACCCTGGCATATTAGGTGTGAGGATACTTCCAAACTCTTTGTATAAAAAAGGTTGATTGACGGAGTCAAAATTCCAACGGTAGTGCATGGCCGGAATTACAAGCCATTCATCGCCATAAAGTTCTAATAATAGGGAGACTAATCTTTGCTTGGGCGTTGTGGGATAAACAGGACGGCTTGATGGAACCTCTTCTAAATGGTCAATGATATTAGTAGTGTCTTGAAGGTATTCCCCGCTAGGTGTTTTCACAACGGGAATATATTTAACGCCTGTTTTTGGCAAAATGATTGTTTTGTAAACACGCGCCGTTGATAGTACATCATCAAAATCAAAAAGCTTATATCGTAAGTAAGCGCGTGCTTTACCGCTATACATTGAAAAATCAGCGCCATAAAGGGTATAGTCTGCCACAGGATCACCAAATTGACTCTTTTAGATTGGTGTTAGTATAGCGTAAGATCAATCGCTTAAATAAGTTTGTTCTGCTTATGAGGATTAAAGTGTGAACCAATCAGTTAATGAACTGCAGAAACAACTCAATTATATTGATATTGGCGTCAACCTCACTAATAAGAGATTTGATAAAGACCTAGAATCAATTGTTCAACAAGCGACAGCTCTGGGTGTGGTTAAACAAATTGTCACAGGAACAAACCTTAATGAGAGCATAAAAGCGTTCGAGTTAACCAAGAGCTACTCAGAAATACTTTATTCAACAGCAGGATGTCATCCCCACGATGCGAAGGACTTTACTCAAGAACATTTTACTAGTATTGGGAAACTGCTAAACGAAAAAAGTGTGGTTGCAGTCGGTGAATGTGGTTTAGATTTTAACCGCAACTTTTCTCCTGCGGATGTTCAATTGAGAGTCTTTGAACAGCAACTAGAATTAGCAGTTGAATGTCAAAAACCAGTCTTTTTGCATGAAAGAGATGCTTTTGATGAGCAATATAAGTTATTAAAGAAACATGCTCCGCGATTAAATGGTGGAGTTGTACATTGTTTTACTGGTGAAGTTAAACATATGAAAGCCTACCTAGACCTCGGTTTATATATTGGTATAACAGGATGGATCTGTGATGAACGTAGAGGTGTAGATTTATACAATAGTGTGCATTTGATTCCGAAAGATCGTCTTCTATTGGAAACAGATGCGCCTTATCTTTCACCTAGAGATTTACCAAAAGAGCTTAGGGCAAAACCTAAAAATAGTCGAAATTTACCGCAATATTTACCACATATAGCGAGCAGAGTTGCGCAAGCTAGAGATGTCAGTCTTGAAAGTTTAGCAACTGATTGTTATCAGAATACCTGTCGATTATTTAATCTATGATTGAGAATGAAAAATTAAAAGTAGAAAAACAGCAAGTTATTGTGTTGCATGGTTTAGGTCGTTCCCCTAGAAGCATGAGGAAGCTTGAGTCTTGTTTGAAAGAAGATGGATTTGATGTTTTTAACATCGGATACCCAAGTCATTTCGATGATTTTGAATCGATTCTTTCTTATTTGATAATCCAAGTCAAAATACAGATTAATCCTAATTTACCGATTCATTTTATTGGACATTCATTTGGTGGTTTGATGATCAGAGGCTTGTTAGCGAATAGAGATCGATGGTTGGCAAAGGATGCTATTTGTTTAGAAAATTCGCGTTGTGTGATGTTAGGCACCCCGAATAAGGGTACTTCGATAGCAAAATTTATGACTGATCATTCTATTCTCAAATATCTTACACCCAAGGTGAGCATAGAATTAGTCCCTAATAGTGAATTAGTTAAGACTTTGCCAGAGCCAAACATCGAAACAGGAATAATCGCTGCAAATAAGCCTTTTACACCTTGGATACCGGTGACTTGGTTTTACAAAAGAGCGAGCGTCAACGCGCCAGGGGATGGCGTAGTAGAGATATCCAGTACCCAATGTAGCAATATGTCCGACTTTATTGTTATGCCCTTGCATCACTCCTTTATGATGTGGGATAGTCAGCTTATCGAACAGAGTATTCATTTTCTTAAAAATGGTTGTTTTGTTAACGGGATGTGAAGTAGCTTGGAATGAGCAATCATTTGGAAAATGAATATGTCTAAACAAATCAATACAACTAAAGAACCAAGTCAATTTGCACTATTAACGCAACGACGATTTTTGCCATTCTTTTTGACTCAAGCTTTTGGAGCGTTAAATGATAATGTCTTCAAAAACGCGCTAGTTATTTTAATCGGTTTTAGAGGGCTTTCTGCTCTAGGAATGGATTCCAAATTATTAGTCACTGCGGCTGCGGTTATTTTTATATTACCTTTCTTTTTATTCTCAGCAACTTTTGGACAACTTGCCGACAAATTTGAAAAATCAATAAGCATTCAATACATCAAACTTGCGGAAATTGGTATTATGATTTTAGCGACAATAGGTCTCTATTTAGATAATACCGAATTACTTTTAGGGGTTTTGTTTTTATTGGGTTTTCAATCAACAGTTTTTGGTCCAATTAAATATGGATTATTACCACAACATTTAGATGATGATGAATTAGTTGGTGGGAATGCATTAATTGAATCCGGCACTTTTCTGGCTATATTGATTGGAACAATTGTTGGTGGTGCAATTGCCGCATTAGATATGGATATTGCTTTTTGGTTATCTATAACGGTTTTGAGCATTTCCGTATTTGGTTATTTAACCAGTCGTCAGATCCCTGAAACGCCACCAGTTGCACCTGATTTAGAAATTAATTGGAATCCTTTTACCGAAACGGTGAGCAACCTTAAGTTTTTGAAATCTAATAAGGTCGTGTTTCTAGCAATATTGGGTATTTCTTGGTTCTGGTTCTATGGCGCAGTTTTTCTTGCACAAATTGCAAGTTATACCCAGTATTCGTTAGCAGGAAAAGAAAGTGTTGCGACATTGATATTAGCGACTTTTTCAATTGGTATTGCAATTGGTAGTGTTTTTTGTGAAAAGTTATCTAGTGGGCGAGTTGAAATTGGTTTGGTACCCATTGGCGCAATTGGTTTGAGTGTATTTGCAATAGATCTCTATTATGCCAATCCTGAAACTGGTTTAACGGCTGTTTATTCAGCTATGGAGTTTATTAATTTATCTGGTACTTATCGGATAATATTCGATATCGTGATGATCGGAATTTTTGGTGGAATCTTTACGGTTCCACTCTACGCTTTGATTCAACAACGTAGTGATGAGAAACATTTGTCACGTGTAATGGCAGGTAATAATATTGTTAATGCCTTGTTTATGGTTGTATCTGGATTGTTCTCAATGGTGCTTTTGTCCATGGACTATTCGATTCCACAACTATTCTTAATTACCGGTATCATCAATATTTTCGTCGCCATTTATGTCTTCACTAAAGCTCCAGAGTTTATCACTCGTTTTATTACTTGGTGTTTAATTAATACACTTTATAGAATGAGACAATTAAATCTAAATTCAATTCCTAAAAAAGGTGGTTGTGTATTAGTTTGTAATCACGTTAGTTTTGTCGATGCATTAATTATTGGCGGTTACTGTAAAAGGAATGTTAGATTTGTTATGGATCATCGAATTTTTAAGATGCCAATTGTTGGTGGTTTTTTCAAAATTATAGGAGCCATTCCGATAGCGCCTGCCCATGAAGATGCAAAAATAAAAGATCGAGCCTTTGACCTAATTGCTGAAGCTCTAGAGCAGGGAGAGGTTGTTTGTATTTTTCCAGAAGGAAAACTGACCGCTGATGGAGAGTTAGGTGAATTTAAACAAGGTATTGAGAAAATCATTTCAAGGACACCTGTGCCCGTTGTTCCAATGGCTCTTAAAGGTTTGTGGGGCAGTTGGTTTAGTCGTTCAGGAGGTGAAGCAATGAAAGGTTTACCTAAGAGGTTCTACTCGAAAATTGAGCTTGTTGTTGGAGAGTTAATACCGGCTGAAAATGTCACTAGCGAGTATTTGCAAGAGCAAGTTTTAGCACTAAAATGCGCCTAACGATGTTAGCAAAAATGGATAGAATCTTATGATTGGTAAATGTCTATGTGGTCAAGTTCAATTTGAATTACAGGGTGAAATTCCAAATTTATATCAATGCCACTGCAAGCTTTGTCGACAACAAGGTGGCTCAGCATCTAACACTGCTACTATCGTCGACGTAACTTCCTTTTATTGGATGTCAGGCGAAGATAAAATTACTTATTATAAAAAGGATACAGGGTTTTCTTCAAATTTCTGCTCTACTTGCGGATGTCCCGTACCTAATAAGCTACGTGACTCAGAATTTCAATGGATTCCAGCAGGGTTATTAGATGACGAAGATAAGCTGTCTATTGTTGCGCATATTTACACGGATTCAAAAGCAAGCTGGGGAGAAATCCCAGCTAACGGCGTGCATTACAAAGCAATGCCTGAGTTGGAAAAGTTATTAACGGTTCTAAGTAACTCAAAAGCTAAATAGTTTTAGAAATTTCAATCAGAAGGTTTTTATATTTTTTAGCTTGATCTTCGAGAGCTTGTAACTTGATGCTATCAATTTTTGGCATATATTTTTCCATAGTTTTCATTTTAATTTCTAAAACTCTCATTTTTGTTCCCATTTTTTTAGCGACGATGGCTATTCTCTTGGTCATTTCTCTAAACTTTAAAGAGTCGTCATTAAAATCTAAATCATCAAGAGAGTCTTCAAATTTTTCGGCTTCTTCTTCCATATCTTCAGCGACAAGCTCCATTTTTTCTGCCCATTTTTCCATTTCTACACTATCAATTTCGATTGCCATTTCATACTTGTCTAAATTTTTTTCCATTTTTAGAATGTCTTTTTTCTGGCTATCAGATAATTGATCGTAAGTGAAGGTTTTATCATTAACATGGTAGGTCGCTTTACCGTAATTTCTATGTATGGTGATGCTATCTTTATTGGAATGAAATTCCGATGAGTGATTGGTTG
>JQIA01001433.1_pt1 | contig 12837 bp, 12 predicted proteins | sample 811431 | NCBI WGS metagenome assembly JQIA01 (sample SAMN02998118, study PRJNA258478) | marine sediment metagenome | biome: marine; feature: seafloor; material: sediment; isolation source: oil-polluted sediment collected from 3 locations (0.5 km, 0.7 km and 0.9 km)... | place: USA: Gulf of Mexico ... | reverse complement strand
CTAGTAGAAGCATGTTCTACTGAATTGATTGAAGGGTAAATCAAAGAATTAATAGAACGGTCCAACTATAAGAACATCAAAGATCGCCAGACAAGCTGGCTGGACCGCCACTGCTGCGCAGCTTCGGGCCTTTATGTTGGCGTCAAATGTCTAAGGTCATTATGTTCAATCGAATAATTAAGCGTATGCCTGTTTATATTTTTGGGCTCTTACCTGCAATATATTTATTATTACTTGCTTGTATTGGCTTTGTTGTGGGTATTGTATTTTTATTTCAAATATTTTCTAACGGTTCCCCTGTACTAACCGGGGTTACCATCTCATTTGGGTTAATAATCCTCTCATTATGTGGAATTGCTGGCTTCAATGCCTTGTTATCTATTTGCTTTAATGAGAACTCTAAAAGAACTAATATGGGGTTGGCATTAGGAACAATTGCAAGCTTGTCGGGTTATGCCATTATGCTAAATTTTTTAACAATGCGTAATTCAGAAATTCACTGGGGAATTCATTATTTCTATCTAAGCCCAGTGGTATACAGTGCTTTCCATGTAATATGTAAATCCGAAATATACTGCAAGAAAACATTTAAATAAAAGATAAGCGGCCTATACAGGTCCGTTTATTGATCAGTTAGGTGAATAAATCAGAGGGCAATTTATGCTAAATATTCAAATTGATGAAAAAAATGGAATAGCTGTTTTCTCGCCCGATGCGAAGCTTTCCGAAGCTGACTTCAAAAGTGCTACCAATGTAATTGACCCTTATATTGAGCAGCATGATAAATTAAATGGATTAATAATCTCTACGGAATATTTTCCTGGATGGGAGTCTTTTGCAGGCCTGCTGTCACATTTGTCTTTTGTTAAAGATCATCATAAAAAAATAAAGTGTATTGCCCTTGTTACAAACTCACCTATTGGCTCTTTAGCCGAAAAGGTAGCAAACCATTTTGTATCTGCGAAAATAATGGCCTTTAACTATAGTGAGCTTGAGTTGGCAAAATCATGGATAATTGAGAGTCATGATGCGTAGACAAACACCTAACAAAGCAATGGTGCACCACCTAAGTACGCTTGTGCTGGACAGCTTTTTCGTGGCTTCGCCGCTACAAGCCTGCCGCATATCGGAGCGATAATCAGCCTATACAGGTCCGTTTTTTTCAGCAGTTATACATAAAATGGAACTCAACAAAATAATTCGTCAACTGTTTACTTATAGTTTCCCATCAGATGAAGAGCTAGTGAAGTTTGCCAATGCTCGCCATGATTTTGGTGGAGATGATGGTGGGTACGGGGTTACCTACCCAACTGATCTAGACGAATATGAAAGAGAAATTGAGCAGCAGGTTATTCCCGAGGGCAGTCTAGAGATATACTGTTCTGCATATACAGATGAAGATATTATTATTTCGGAGAACCAGTATCTCATAGAGCTTAAAAAGTATCTTGAGGAAACGGGTAGTGCTCATTTAGCGGCTGAGTTAAAAAATATTTAGGATAGGTGAATATGGAAATTCTTATCGACTGGCAACATATTAAGTCACCTGAAGAATTTTATGGGATATTTCTTCCTCAGGTAAAAGCACCTGACTGGCATGGTCACAATTTAGCTGCACTGAATGATAGTATTGTCACTGGCGATATAAACGAGATAGAGCCTCCCTATTTAATCAAAAGTATAAATTCGGCAAAGGCTCCATACGAAATGCGATCATTTCAAACATCATTCTTTAGTATTCTTGCTGATGCCGAAAAGGAAGAGAGGCAAATAAATGTCCTCATTCTTTAAACAACATTACCAGTTTATTTTATGAAAAAGGTCCTTCTATTGGTAATAGCTACATTAGCAGTTGGTTGTAGTGACGAACCACCTATAAGTTTTATTGCTGCAAATGCTCCTGAGCATAGTATCGATATTACTTTAGAGTGCCACTCTCCAGACAAGTCTCGAAAAGCTATATTTTATTTTGTAAGTGGTGGCGGGGCCGCTGGATTTCAATATCAAAGAATAGCAATAGTGGAAACAATGGAAAATGATTGGTGGTCGTATGTAGCCCAATTTAAAGGAGCGAATGACGTACAACTAATTTGGGAAGGAAATAAATTATTAAAAATAGTTTCCCCTTCGTCTGTGAGAATTGATAAACAAGATAGGCTGTTCAATGGTATAGGTATTTCATATACTCAAATAGATAGAAAGAAGCGGGAATTCAAGGCAAGTTGTGATTCATGAGCCTAACAAAAAGCAGAATAGGACTCTAATCTTACCCCGCTTTAGTGAACACTTTTATTAGTACACAATAAATATGCCTTTAAATCATTACACAACTTTATTCCAAGCCCCTTCAGAAAGCCTATCCTCGGTAAACATACCTACAGGATTGGTATATCTTCCTGTGCTGTTAGTGTTTATGGTAGTTATCTATATTTCAGTTAAAAATAAGCCTTTAGTGATCAAATTTATAAAAACACAACAGAAATTAGCACTAGGGGGGGCTGCTAGGTTTTTTTTTCTTATTTATGCTTTCTTGTAGCTTTCAATTTGATATCGAGGAAAAGAAATATATTTCAAATGCAATCAAAGCTAATAATGTAGAGCATACAGAAGGAGCAGTTCGTTTTATTTCTGGTGATGAGTTCTATATAGGGAAAGCTGAAAACTTTAAAGTTGAGCATACTAAGGAAAAGGTCACTAGACGTTGTTATAAACTTAAAGTCATGAGAAACCTGCATTTAAATATCGCTGATGGAGACTATGTGAAAGCGGAGCATGTTCGTAACTGTATTATTAAATTAAGTATAAGAAATTGGTAATATATTGTGCTATCGATAATTCTTTCTAAAAAGAGAAAAATATAAGATAAGCAACCTATACAGGTTCGTTTTTTGAGCAGTTATATGTCAGACAAGGTTTATTGAATGTTGCAAAGTTTTACAAGGGTTGTAGGTGTAGTAATGCTTATTGCAGCATTAGTTGTTACATCATTAATTCTAATTACTATTTTTCAGGTTTTATTTCAGCCTGAATCAGTAGTCGCAGTGCAGGTTGTTTCTGATTTTTTATCTGCACAACTACCCTTATTGTCAGCTGATATTAAAGGTAAGAGTTCGTCAATAAATGTAGACCCATCAGGTCGATTAATAATTGTTTATTTTGTAGGAACTATAGTTGTTGTAGCTTTAAGCTCATTATTACACGCTCTAATTCGTGGTGGAATTTTGCTATTAAAATACTCAGAACATCGAGAAAATGACACATTACCGATGCGTGAATAAGAGTATCACTCAGACTAAAGGTGACTCTATTTTTCAAAGTGTAAGAAGAAAATATTATTCTGCAGTTGTTGTGTTATTTATTAGCATTTTCACTATCGGTATAGCTCTATTCACGATAGATAATACAGCATTAGGGTCACCGGTTCTTATTTTGGTCTTTATCTTAGGTAACTTTGTTCTATTGAGGTTGTTAAGCTATAAATGCCTTAACTGCAATCAAGCCGCTTTTCGCGGTAAGTTTGCCCCTAGTTTCACAGGTCGGTGTGTACTTTGTGATGCTAAAATACCATAAAAAATATAACCAAATAATGTTTAGGATAATATTTTTTCACGCCTTCGTAGTTCCTCTAACTTACCGACATCATGGCATTAAAAGTCAATTATGAAAATAGAGCCAAGTAATCTAGCAGCATATATATGCCCTCATGTATTCGAAGGCACTAGGCCTATTATGTATGTTTGTCGAGCAGATGGTGATTGGCAGTTTTTATGTGGTGGTGGTGGTGGTGATGACCATGACGATAAATGCCACCTTGTTGGGGTTGGGCACCTTCAAGACAGAGATCCTAGCATTTGCGAATTAGCAGATCTGCCTGAAGACTGGGAAGCAGAGAGTGAATCTATTGACTCCTCTTGGGTGAGAGCTCAGTGCGAGTAACTTTTAAATTAGAAATGACCGGCCATACTCGGGTTCGGTTATTAACAGTTAAATGTCCGCTTTTCTTCTTTTATCACTTTAATAGAAAACCAGCCTAATGTCTCCAAAGGGCGAGGTGCTGAAGTTTGCTCATTAAATGTAAAACTTGAACGATCAAGCAAATCATGGTCAAACTATCGTTCATCGAATGCTTCAGTTGAAAGCTGCTGCTTGGGTGGAGCGTTATGCACATTTATCGAAAATTACTGCTGCTTGGATGTAGCAGGGGCTAAACAGCGTTAGTGGGTTAGGGTATATTGTTAATTGTTTAAAATTACATCGGCAGGAGCTAATGAATAATTTGTCTACCCTAAACCGCTTCCACCCTTACGACCGGGAAGCATTCGCCAAGCGCTTTGATCCTTCATATAGCTTTACCGCAGGTGCGGGGAGCTGGGGTAAATTGGGAATAGTATCAGTCCCAGACAGTGAAGATATCGTCTTTATCGAAAACAGTGTGAGATTGAGGCGTGATTAAGCTACTCGGCTACTTATTTTCAATCGCAGGCCTTTATGGTCTCTATATCAATGAAATCCCCTTCGGTGGGTTACTGTTCTTCGTGGGTGGATTCGTCGCTGGTACGATGAAACTGAGGCTCCGCGGTATCGGTGTCATGCTTATTGTCGTGCCAACCGCCTATGGCTATCACAATGAATTTACCCTATTAATTGTTGGTCTTATTGTTGTTGGCATCTTGCTCGCATGTACGGGCAAAGGGCGCAATCATGATGGTGGTGAATGGGGTGTTGATCTAGGTGGTATCGATTTTTCGTCTGGTGGTGACGGATGTGATGGCGGTGGGGATTAGTTGTCATTCTAAGGTGTGCAGGATAAATTGTATGATTTAGTCTTCGCTTGTAGTTACGCGTATTTACCCTCCAGCAGATTAGCTTTTAGTGGTCTGAGTAGGTTTACCATTCATAGGGTGCATTCACACAAGCACTGATAGTCAACTCATCCCCTTTGGAGGCATTAGGCGACCCCGCGGCTCTATTCCTGCTTTCGACCCATTGCAGTCTTTAAGTGTTGTTTTGACATGTTTCTTGTTTGCCCATTTTCGGACTGCTAGTTCGTTTCCAAACTTGGCTGCTTAGTGTTTGAAAGGAGGCATTTGCTATTCAGGAGCTTCTAACTTCGTATGCCTACCCGTTAGTTCCTATTCCTACCCTTTTTAAAGGTGCCTTTGTTTGAGGCTCTGTTATAGTTCTTTAAATAGATTGGGCAACTTTAGTTTGTTTGAATTAGTAAGAAATTTTTTATAATAAATAGCAGAGTATTATCAGGGGTTAGTATTTTATGATTAAGCCAAACTGGGACGTTTTTAAGGCCAAGTTTTCTGATGACCCGCAGTTCCACTTTGAATGGTTTTGCTATTTATTGTTTTGCAAAGAAACTAACAAGCCATTTGGTGTCTTTAGATATAAAAATCAGTCTGCTATAGAGACAAATCCTGTTGAAACTGATGGTCATTTTTTAGGCTTTCAATCCAAATTTTACGATACCACTTTATCAAGTAATAAAACGGAGTTAATAGGCACTTTAAAAAAGGCTAAGCGCGACTACTCAGAATTAACAAAGCTGTACTTGTATACAAATCAAGAGTGGACTCAAAGCTATCCTAATAAGAATAACCCATCTAAGAAGGCAGGAAAAACAGCTGCACAAAAAGAAATAGAAAAGAAAGCTGATGAATTAGGCATAGAGTTAGAGTGGAGAACAACTAGTTATTTTGAGTCTCTTTTTGTAACTAAGGATTGTGCTGATATTAGTAAATACTTTTTTATTAATGGTGACTCTTTACTAGACCTAATAAATAAACAAGAACGTCACACACATTCTATTTTTAAGAATATTAAGCAAAGCATTTCGTTCAATGGTAGTGATATCTTGATTGAACGAGCAAGTGTTTTGGATTCGTTAAAAAGTTCTTCTAATCAAGTATCAATTTTGTGTGGCAAAGGAGGTGCAGGTAAGACCGTAGAGGTTAAAAATCTTTACCAAGAAGTTAGAGATTCCCAACCTGTATTTGCATTCAAGGCTGCAGAGTTTGAATTAAATAGGCTAGATGACCTGATTAAAGGCTGGTGTATTGATGATTTTTTAAGTCTTTTTGGAGATTGTAAAGATAAGACTCTAATTATTGATTCTGCCGAAAAACTGATGGATTTAAACAACCAGGAACCTTTTAAAGAGTTTATTGATCTGTCTGTAGAGTTTGGGTGGAGGATGATTTTTACGACAAGAGAACACTACTTTGATGATCTTAACTTTCTTTGTTTAGATGCCCTAAGCGTAACACCAAACAAAATACTTATATCAGAATTAACCGAAGAAGAGCTTGATGAGCTGTCTCGACGATATGGCTTTGAAATACCAACTGACCGAAGATTAAAAGACTTATTAAAATTGCCGTTTTATCTGCATGAGTTTCTTAAATTTTATGACGCCGCCACAGAGCAATCATTTGACTTATCAAAATTTAAGGAGCATTTGTGGAACAAAAAGATTAAGCAAGGAGATATAAAGCGTGAACACGTCTTTAGTGAATTAGCTTTACAGCGGGCCAATGAAGGTAAGTTTTATTTGTCGGTTAATGAGGCCAATATTGGCACAGCAGAACTATTATCAAAAGACGAAGTTCTTGGCGTAGAAGGCTCCTCATTCTTCATTAGTCACGATATATATGAAGAATGGGCATTAGAGAAATTTATACAAATTACCTTTAAAAATAAATCGTCAACAAAAGAGTTTTTTACTTCGATAGGGCAATCTTTACCGATAAGAAGAAGCTTCCGCCTATGGATATCTGAGCAACTATTTGAGAATGAAGAAAAAATAAATAGCTTTATTGAAAATTCGTTAGATGATGGAGCTATAGAATCAATATGGAAAGACGAAATAATCGCGGCTATTTTACTGTCTGACTATTCATCTTCTTTTTTTGAAAGCTTTGAAAGTGAACTTTTACAAGATAACTTTGAACTACTTCAACGAGTTGGCTTTATTTTACGTATAGCCTGTAAAGAAATTGACAATTCAATACTTTCCTTTTTAGGTATTAAGCAAAGTGATATTTTGTATTTTACCAAACCTAAAGGTGCTGGTTGGTCGGCATTTATAGAGTTCATTTTTGAGAAGAAAGAACAAATTGGCTTAGAAAGTTTAAATATTTTTATACCTGTTCTAAACGAGTGGAATAGCACCGTAAAGCAAGGCGATACAACTCGAAAGGCTAGCTTATTGTGTCTTGAATACTATAGGTGGTTGGAAGCTAAAGACTCCTATATTGGGCGTGGAAAGTTTACCGACTTAATAATTAAGACTATTGCTTATGGTGCAGCTGAAATAAAAACAGAGCTTAGTCTTCTAATCGATGAAATGTGTAAACCACAAGATGACTCTAGAAAAACTTCTTATGATCACCTTGCAAAATTAATATTAAAGGAGCTGGATGGGCTAAACATAGCAAAAGCTCTGCCCGAGAAAGCGCTTGAACTTGCCAACCATTGCTGGTTAAAAGAGCATAAGTTAGATCATCACTCTAGAAGTCACCGAGAAGCAGAGCATATCTTCGGTGTTGTAGATGAGTTCGACTTTAATTATCACCCTGGAAGTGCACTTCAAACTCCAATTTTTAACTTACTTAGGTTTAGTCTAAAAGCTACAGTAGATTTCGTATTGAGCTTTATAAATCGAGTTACTTTAAATTATGTTGAACATTACGGGAAGGAGAACTTCCCTTCACACGAATTAACTATAGGTGTCGCTACTAGTAGAGTTTACTTAGATAATAATCTATGGGGGGCATATCGAGGAGCCAGCAATGCTCCGAATCTAGTTAAGTCTATTTTAATGGCTTTGGAAAAGTTCTTTTTAGAAAATGCTGAACATTTTAAAGGTGATAATTTAGAGTTTTGGCTTAAATACATGCTACAGAGAACTAACTCGTCTGCAATATGTGGCGTTGTAGCCAGTATTGTACTTTCTAATAAAGACAAGCTTTTTAATGTTGCTAAAGTTTTGTTCGAGGTTAAAGAGTTTATTCAATTTGATACAGCTAGGTTAGCTTTTGATAGCATGCAAAAAGGTCAGCTGGAAATGCTGGGGAATATGTTTGGTGGAATGCAACATGGGAAAATGTACAACGAAGAGCGGATTAAAGCTTGCGATGTAGAACATAGATATAACAGCTTGGAACGCCTTTTTAGAGATTACCAATTTTTTGCAGTAGATGGAGAGCTGGGAGATAGTGAGTTTAGTGAACGGCAAAATAGGCTTTGGGACGTGTTGGATAATTATTACAAAGAAGCTGAGGAACAAGGCGATTCGGAAAACTTGAAATTATGGCGATTTGCATTAGCCAGAATGGATAGACGAAAGATGGATGTAACCACGGAAGTGGTTGGAGACAAAATTGCTATTAACTTTAATCCAGAGTTAGATTCAGATCTCAAAGAGATGTCTGAAAGTCACCAGGTAAAACAAGAACAAGATTACAAATACGTACCATTGAAACTTTGGGCATGTAACAAGCTTAAGCATCAAGAAGACTATAAGAAATATAAACAGTATGAATCAGATCCGAAGCAAGCAGCAGCCGACTTGAAAGAACTGCTCGATGAGTTGTCTGATGAGCATAGTCCTCCCACAGAGAACTTTATTCTCTTCAATCGCTCTACGCATATATATGCGTCAGCAGCACTGATCAAATACCACGGCAAAAATATCAATGAAGACGATTTGGCTCTCTGCATTGATATTGTAGAAAATAGCCTCAAGAACATTTACTCAGAAACATATCGTTTTCAAGTTAGTGATGGCATGGAGGCCTGCTTTGATATTATTCCAGATTTATTTAAAGCCCAGCTTGAGCTGCGCCCTATACTTAAACTAGTTTTGATTGCAGGCTTAATAAGAACTGATTCTGTTGATATATATGGGGCGCAGCGATTCTACTCTTTTGCAATTCAGGCGATAACGAGGCTTTGGAATGAATTTGATGAAGACGTTGAGTCTATATTCATGGGCTACCTTATATTAAATCCACTCTATATAGAGTTAATTGATAAAATCAGACAAGAAAGATATGAAAAACAGCAGTTTGATGCAAATTTAGATGGTTTATGGCAACGTCTTTTTGAAGAAAATGGTGAAATATTAGACGAATTAGAAACAAATGAAATTCGGATTCAACGCAAAATTGACTATTCAAACTTAGATTTTCAGACAAAGTCAGTGGCGCTATACTTACTTCCAAGTAAACAAAATCAATGGTCTAGATATGCATTTACAGAATTAGTAAGTGTTTCTGTCGGGACTATTTTATCAGAAGATCGTGATAGTTCTAATGATCTTCATTGTAAAAAAGAATTCCTAAAGAAATACGCATATTATTTACTTAAGTCTCCTATTGAGGATCTGCCTGAATTATTAACCCCTTTCGTTGATAAATTTAATTCTTCTGAAGGGGCCTCTGATTTACTGGAAGAAATTGTATATGCTCAAGATAATCTTGCCACATACGATAACTTTTGGAAAATATGGGAGCTATTTAAGCCAAAAGTCGTTCAGCTTTCACAACAAGGTTATTTGAGCAACCGCTTTGACAAAATAATTAAAGCCTACTTATTTTCTCTTCAATGGAAAACAGATGCTAAAAACTGGCATACGTTTAAAGATAAAAATGCACGTTTCTTTAAAGAAATGGCTGATAAGTTGTCTCGCTCACCATCTACCCTATATTCGTTTGCAAAATTATTAAACGACATTGGAAGTTGTTACATGTCGCAAGGGGTTCATTGGATAGCGACTATTTTAGAAGCTAATGGCGAATTATCTAAAAAAGATTTAGATGACAATACCGTTTATTATCTCAATTCGTATATTCGAAAATACCTTTATCGAGAAAGGGCCGAAGTTCGTCGCTCTCCAGAGTTGATGTCAGCAACGCTCGTTATTCTTGACTTCTTAATCGAGCAAGGGGAAGTATCTGGGTATTTGATGCGAGAAAGTATTGTATAGATGAATTAATACATAGACACCCACTTTATTTTTCGCAGTTTTTGGTCAGATGGTGAAAGATTAAAGGGGGTCGTATTGAATGCCTTTTGACTAACTAACAAGGAAAAGATGACTGATCTATTTATTTGATATGTCCGGTATCATACCGAAAACAGCCACTCAAGAAATCTCAAAAAAAGGCCGATAAGTAGATTTTTAATACGCAATAAATTACCCCTCTGAAGTCCACTTTTGGCACCAAGAGGCTTACTAGTACCAGCTTAAGACACTGGCACTCATTTCGAATTTAGCTAGATATTGATAATTCATTGAGAGCCTCGGACATTGGCTTCACGGTCTAAGCTGACTTCTCGACAAGGTTGGGCTTGCAATCGGGGAGCGAGGTAAAGCAGACGTTCTAGTTCATTACCTTCATAGGCATAAAAGACGAAAGCTTATAAAGGGATTTCTTATCCAGACTTCACGAAGCTGATTACTTTGTCTAGTCATCAGGTCTGGGGTCTATCTATGCCAAGCCATGAAGTGATAACTTGCCCACTTTGTGGTACGAAATTCGAGTGCAAACTAGATTCGATCATGGCATGGCATGACGTGCAACTTTCCAAAGAGCAAAGGCCTTCCTGACAGAACATTGGCAAAGTTGTCTGTGTTCACGATGAGCTTCTCTGCCGGAGACAGAAGTTTATTGGTACAGCTATACTAGCTTAAGCAGGTAATTTTGTTCTCAAATTTTGTGTGATTAAGAAAAGGATCATCAACTCTTATGGCTAATAGACAGATTAAAGATATTGCTACACCCGTAACTAGGCTAGATGATCTCGCCAAGTTAGCCGACTATTCGTTGATGGATAGTCTTAATTGCGATCCCCAAGCGATAGTAAACGGTGAAGATTACGCGCCTCGGCAAGTTTTTTCGGGGCATTATGTACCTGTTAAACCCACTCCTATTCTCGAGCCTGAATATGTTGTTCACAGCCAACTATTTTTCAGCGAATTAGGTTTCGACGACAGCCTGGCACAAACGGTTGATTTCCGTCGTTTGTTCTCTGGTGATATCTCTCATGTCCCAGAACCAATGCGACAAATTGGTTGGTCCACCGGCTATGCGCTTTCTATTTATGGTACGGAGTACATAAAGCAGTGTCCGTTCCAAACAGGCAATGGTTATGGAGATGGTCGTGCAGTGTCGGTGCTTGAGGCCGTCATCAATGGCCAGCGTTGGGAGATGCAGTTGAAAGGTGGTGGGCGAACTCCTTATTGTCGAGGTGCGGATGGGCGAGCGGTATTACGCTCAAGTGTCAGGGAATTTTTGGCACAAGAGCATATGCATGAACTGGGAGTGCCAACATCTAGATCGTTATGTCTTTACGTCTCACAATCCGAGACAGTTAATCGTCCTTGGTACTCTGAAGGATCATACTCTGCAGATCCCGATATTATGGTTTCGAACCCGGTCGCGATTTCAACACGTGTCGCCCCGTCTTTCTTGCGCGTGGGCCAACTCGAATTATTTGGTCGTCGAGCGCGCAGCAACGCGCATCCGAAAGCACTGGAAGAGTTAGAGATGATCGCCTTACATTTGATTGATCGTGAATACAAAAGTGAGATCAACGAGGACCTATCGACAGCAAATAAACTGGTACTCTTGGCGAGCAAGTTTCGCGAACGATTAACTTCTCTTGTAGCGAATTGGCTTCGCGTAGGCTATTGCCAAGGCAACTTCAATAGCGACAACTGCGCTGGTGGCGGATATACACTTGACTATGGTCCATTCGGATTTTGCGAACTTTTCGAACCGTTTTATCAGCCATGGAGCGGTGGTGGGCGACACTTTTCTTTTTTCAATCAACACGCTGCTGCTGAAGCAAACTTTGAGATGTTTTGTACGGCATTGCGGCCCTTACTCTCGTCGCATCCTGACGCATTGGAAAAGCTCGATGAAATACGTTTAGGTTTTTCTTCTGTGATGCAAGAAAAAATGGAAACGATGTGGGCATCTAAGCTGGGGCTTGATGTGTTTGATTCTGAGCTATTCAATCAACTCCTAAAGCTAATGGTGCAAACTTCCGTCGACTACACCATCTTCTTCCGCGAACTTTCAAATGTTCCCGAAGATATCTCGGCTCTCAAGAAAAGCTTCTATAACGCTCAGACAGGTGCTATGGCTGAGGAATGGTCACAGTGGCTACAGAAGTGGAGAGGTCTTATCAATAGTGAACACAGTACAGAAGCGCTTTCGCGACAGATGAAGCGAGCCAATCCAAAATACACTTGGCGGGAATGGCTCGTCGTGCCAGCGTATAAACAAGCGATGGAAGGCGACTATACGCTTGTTCGGGAGCTACAGGAAGTGTTGAGCAAACCTTACGATGAACAGTCAATTGAGGTGGAAAATAAATACTACCGTTTGAGGCCTCAAGTGTTTCTTGGGGCAGGCGGGGTGTCGCACTACAGCTGCTCCTCTTAATGGAGTAAGCGCCTTCGATAGAACATTGTCGGCTATTGAAAGCTTACCAGACAATTTTATTTGGCGAAATTTAACTCGTTAGGTAGTCATTAATAGGTCAAAAAGTTGGTCTACTGATGTCAGCTAATGGCACTAAGAAGCTAACTTAATGCCGATTAAGACACTGAACGATAGGGCTGACTTGGCCGAGTTATCATGATGTTACTTGCGCAAGTAACAAAGGCTAAAGTACAAAGGTACGCCCTTTTGACAATCTGTAAACCGCGAGGAATGAGTTAAAAGCGCTCCTTTTTATCCCTCAGCGTTCGTGCAAAACCCCGTATCTTCAGTGGGGGGATAAGCACAGCACTGGCCTACAGGGGCAGGCACTTTA
>JQIA01001432.1_pt1 | contig 12850 bp, 6 predicted proteins | sample 811431 | NCBI WGS metagenome assembly JQIA01 (sample SAMN02998118, study PRJNA258478) | marine sediment metagenome | biome: marine; feature: seafloor; material: sediment; isolation source: oil-polluted sediment collected from 3 locations (0.5 km, 0.7 km and 0.9 km)... | place: USA: Gulf of Mexico ... | reverse complement strand
TCAAGTGGATTAGTTGATTCATCTAGAATTCCTGAAAATGGAATCGCGGTTGTGAGAATTTGGCAAGCCAATATTAAGAAAACAATAATCGCGAATGTTCCAATAACAAATGGTGAAGTTCAAGAAACGGGTGACTTCGAATTAGATGGTGTGACCTTTCCTGCTGCCGAAGTGAAAGTTGAGTTCATTGATCCATCGGCTGGTGATAGTGCGATTTTTCCAACGGGTAATTTAATAGACGATCTTGAAGTTCCAGGCGTTGGAACATTTAAAGCGACAATGATTAACGCAGGTATTCCAACTATATTCTTAAATGCTGAAGATATTGGTTATAAAGGCACTGAGTTACAAGGTGATATTAATTCAGATGCGGAAGCACTTACGAAGTTTGAAACTATTCGAGCTTACGGTGCAATAAAAATGGGATTAATTCACAGTATTGAAGAAGCAAAAACTCGGCAACATACTCCCAAAGTGGCTTTTGTTGCACCGGCATCTGATTACGTGTCGTCTAGCGGTAAAGAGATTTCAAGTTCGGATATAGATATCAATGTTAGAGCGTTATCCATGGGACTATTACATCACGCAATGATGGGAACTGCCGCGGTAGCAATTGCAACAGCATCGGCTATTCCGGGAACTCTAGTTAATATTGCCGCGGGTGGTGGCGATAGGAAAGGAGTACGTTTTGGACATCCTTCTGGTACTTTAAAAGTGGGTGCGGAAGCGAAGTTGATTGATAGTGAATGGTCGGTGAATAAAGCGATAATGAGTCGAAGCGCGAGGGTCTTAATGGAAGGTTGGGTTCGAATTCCAGAGGCCTAAAATCTCTTAAGTTTAACCCGCTTAAATTCAACACTCCTAATGTCTAGAATATAAACTATAACCAATACCACGAATGGTTCTTAGTTGGTATTGGTTTCCATCGGTTAAAGATAAAGATTTTTTTAGATTTGATACAAAATTATCGACTGTACGGTTATCAACATAAACATCTTCGCCCCAGACTGAATTTAGAATCTCATCTCGGCTGCAGGTTTTATTTAAGTGGTTAAATAAATAACTAAAAATACTAAATGCAGTTTTAGTTAGGTGAATATTTTCATCATCTTTGGTAATAGAATGTTGTTCCCAATTAATTTTAAATCCATTGAATGAATCAACATTATTTTTTACTGTGCTAATCGTTCGTCTTAATAACGCTTTAATCCTCAATAGTAATTCGCTAGAGCGATAGGGCTTACTCAAATAATCATCCGTTCCAGAAACAAATCCTTTGATCAAATCTTTTTCCAAACTTCTTGCGGTTAACATCAAAATTAATACGTCTCTACGTTGGCGGATCCATTCACAAAGCTCAAAACCATTACCATCGGGTAACATAATATCTAAAATGATTAGATCAACATTCTCGCTCGTCAAAAATAGCTTTGCTTCAGCCACAGATGCACTTGTTGAGACATCGAACCCTTCAAGTTCTAAATTATCTGCGAGAGTTGAACGTAAATTTTCGTCATCTTCTACTATAAGTAATCGTTTCTTCAATATTAATTCCTTTTCTATCTTTCAATTTTTGGCAAGCTTAAACGCCAAACTGTACCGCTTTCACTAGAATCAATTATATCAATATTGCCTTTATGTATATTCATAATTTGTCTGCATAGCGATAAACCAATACCTGTACCTTGTTGATTGCTAGTGGTTGGGACGCGATAAAAATCATCAAAAACTTGTGGCCATAGTTTTTCTTGAATGCCACAACCATTATCTTTGATTAGTATGTCGTTGTTATTATCAATTGAAAACTCTACGTCAATCTCTTTATGTTTACTGTATTTAATAGCATTAGATAGTAAATTAACTAAAACCAATTCAAAAAAATTGGGGTCAACAAAAATATAATAGTGGTCAGGTAAGGATAGTGTCAGACTAATATTCTTAGTTGTAGTAACTTCAATTTTAGTATTAATACGCTCTATCATTGATGATAATTCAATTTTATCAATATTTAGTTGAAGCTCGCCGGATCTAATTTGATTGAGCGACAATAAGTTATCAACCATTAGCCAGAGTTGATCAACTTCATCAACAATTTTATTCGGATAATCTTTTATCGATAGGTTTCTTTCAGATCGCTTACTAATTGTCTCGGTCATAATTCTAATTGACGCTAAAGGGGTCTTTAATTCATGACTCACGAGGTTTAAAAAGTCGTCTTTCATACTAAGGTATTTTAGTTTTCGAGAGACATTGTTATTAACAAAAAATAGAATCGTTAGAAAAGCAAGAATAAAGGATACTGCTAAAAGTAGTTTAATAATTAGAAAATATTTCAGATCATCAAATTGCTTAATCCAGCGATTTCTTAGGATATTTACCTGTAAATCATTCAGAGAAACACTAACTTTTTTTAAACTATTTTCAGAAAAAATTATTTGATCGGAAGCATCTAATATATTTTGTATCTTTAGTGTTATTTCCACTTCCAGTATTTCAGTTTTATAGTCGAATGGCACTAGTGTTTTAAAGTTATTATCATGTTCAATAACAAACCACTTTTCTTTAACGATAGAATTGTCTTTTATTAGTTTTGGTGAGGTTGTTATGTCTTCAATCCAAAGGCCATTAATTTTTTTATTGAACCAAGTAAGATCAAGTTGCGTTAACTCCAACAATTCTCTCAGTTGACTTATAATTAAATTAATATCCTTTCTCGAAAAATACTCATTTTGCTTGAATAGATAACTTGATATTGGTGTCACTTCGTTTGATCCGGTAAATATAAATAAGTCGATCAATTGATCATTCCATCTAGAATCCTTTCTAATCTGTAGAAATTTCAGTGCCGATATAATTTCTTCCACAGGCGATAGCTGATTGTTCTCTACAAGCGATAGGTAGTGATTAATAGTGCTATTGAGATCGATTGATCGTGTTTCGTTTTTTGTTAGTTCCTTTTGTATATCCAAAATCGCTTTGATTCTTAATTGGCTCTCTGGGGTTAGCATTAGAGCTGAATCGAGAGTTTCATAAGTTTGCCACAGAGGAGATACTTGTTCACTTTCCACACCGGCGAAAATATTAGGATAAACTCTTTGACTGTTGGAAAATGCAAAAAAATTGGATGATAAACTCTTCCAGTTTCTGTCTAATTCATCAACGGATTGAGGGTAACCTAATTGCTTATTATTTAATTGAATACGTAGAGTATTCAACACTGTATTTTTCATTAAAATTTGGTTGTTCTCCACTAATTTGAGCGCTCTTTGGTGCTCTAGCAATAACATGCTAATGATAGCCACCCCAATTATTAAAACTAGCAAGACGGCAATCCAAATTAGAGGTTTTCTCATTACCTTAGTCAAGTAAAGGTACTCGATCATAATTTATATTAGCGACCGGGTAATCAACTTCGTAGGTATCTATGCGAGAGTCAATTTGACGCGCTTTAGTCACCAATTTGCGTAGGTCAATCACTTGTTGCTGGCGTTTATAATTGTTAGGAAGATGACTTAGTAGCGAATCTATATCCTCATAGTTATAGAGTCTAGACCAATAGGATTGACGTAGTTTTTCCGCAAAGGCTGCTACTGCGAAGGATAATCGACTATCAGGCGAAACAGTGGAAGAGCTACCCCGAATAATATTATAGGGAATATTTTTAGTCATAATTTGAACTTTATGACCTTGAGGTTTTTTATATGCAATTGATATCTTTGCAATAGAGCCACTTTTGACTGTTTGATGGTTATGAGAATTTTTCTTTAGCTTTATTTCATACAATGCAGTTACCTTATGTCCTGCTCCAACTTCACCACCATCCTTATTAGCATCAGTGAAATCTTGTTTTTTTAACTGGCGATTCTCGTAACCTAATAAACGGTAATTTGATACAAACTGTGGGTCAAATGTCACTTGAATTTTTGCATCTTTCGCTACCGTTTGTAGCTGACTATTTAAACCATCAACAAATGCATTTTGGATATCTTTTTGATTCGCAATATAGAGGTAATTTCCATTTCCCTTATTAGCCAATTGTTCTAATAAATGATCGTTATACATGCCAATACCAACACCAAGCGTGGTTAGAAAAATTCCCTTGTCTTTACTTTCTGATATTTTTGCTATAATGGATTCTGGCGATACCGAGCCAACATTTGCCATGCCATCAGAAGTCAAAATAACGCGATTATTAAATCCAGGTTGATACATTTTCTCCGCAATTTCATAACCTTTTATTAAACCACGTTCGGCATTTGTGCTACCTCCGGTTTGTAGGTTATTAATGACTTTAAATATCTTACGCTTGTTTGCAACAGGTGTGGGCTCCAGTACAACACTTGCATTGTCGTTATATACCACTAAAGCAATATAATCATCTTTGTTTAGCTGTGATACCAAGGTTGTCATGGCATTTTTAAGTAAATCGATCTTATTGTCAGAAGCCATTGAACCTGAAATATCCGCTACAAAAACGAGATTGCTTGGATTGCGCTCATGATCGGCCAGTGTTTTCGTCTGCAATCCTAAATGTAAAACATGATAACCATCACGAAAGGGAGACGGCATAGCTTCTGCACTCACCGAAAAAAGCCCCTCGCCTTGGTTATATTGGTAATCCATTGAGTTAATAAACTCTTCAATACGGATTCCATCGGGATTAGGCAGTTGATTTCGGTTTAACATAGCCGAAGCCAATTTATATGATCCATTATCAGCATCCATTGAAAAAGTGGAAACTGGATTATGGATGGTTTGAATGGTTGGGTTTACTTTATAGCGTTTGAATATTTGGTTTGAAGCGATAGGATTGTTAGCGATTCTTTTATAAAGTAGCTCGTTTTCAATAAATGGTGGAGCAGAATTAGGAACTCTTAATGCTAGCCCATGCTCTTTCTTAACCTTCTTTCTTTCTTCACGAGAAATTACTCTAACTATAGATGATATCGCTTCGACCTCAGTTCTTTTAATACGCGAACCCGTAATAATTATTCTAGTTTCATCATCTATAGACTCGCTAGAATCTTGAGAGCTACTAGCACAATTTGCTAAAAGGATGACAAATGTGGCTGAACTAATAAGTTTTAGGGCTGTAAAATAGATTTTCATTGATAGAATTTCCTTCTTTAAGTAAGAGTAATTATTCTATCTACTAATAATGCCTGAATTGTCATGGTTATGTCATGATTTTGGTGAAAATTGAGAGAACTCTACTTAATCGTTAAAAGAAGCCCATATCCATTGCTGAGGAAACAAGAAATATTAACGGTGAACAAGCCTTTTATTAGTTGTAGTGCAAGAGAGTTAATGGAAGGGAATGTACGAGTGCCTCTCTAAAATTAGTCTGAATGAGGAACTACACAATTTCGACCATCACTTTTTGCTTTATACAAAGCATCATCTGCTTGTTTTAATAACTCGTTGAAGCTTTCATTTGCCAAATCCAACTCTGATAAACCAATACTAATGGTTATTTTAATTCCTTCGGGATTAAGTTTTTCAACATGACGCCGAATATTTTCGGCTTTATCTAAAGCGCATTCTATATCACAATGCTCAAGTAAAATAATAAATTCTTCGCCCCCAAACCGAGCAACTACATCTTCACTTCGACTTATTTCATTTAGTAATTGAGCTATTTCTCTTAATACTAAATCGCCTTTTTGGTGTCCGTGGTTGTCATTTACTAATTTAAAATGATCAATATCTAGCATTAATAAACTTAGATTATCTTTATGCCTTTTTGCTCGAGCAATTTTCTGATAAGTAACATCTAGCAAGTAGTGCCGATTATATAACCCCGTTAATTGATCATGAGTTGCCATGCGGGTTAATTCATCGCGCTGCTGCTTGATAGTGATGTGAGTTTTTACTCGCGCGGCAACAATAATAGGATTGACTGGTTTGGTGATATAGTCGACTGCACCAATTTGTAATCCCGCTTTTTCATCACTGACACCATCTAATGCAGTGACAAAAATAACTGCGATATCTGCTGTTGCCTTGATGCTTTTTAACTGCCTACAAGTCTCATATCCATCCATATCGGGCATTTCAATATCGAGTAGAATCAAATCAATGTTATTGTCAGTATTGACTATATTTAAACATTGCTGTCCAGATGTTGCGACTTTTACTTTATAATCATTTTTTAGAACAGCCGCTAATATCTGTATATTTGTGGGCGCATCATCCACTATCAATATAGTAGGCTTTTCTGATTCGCTATTTTGCATCACTGAAAATTCCTTTTAAACTAAGATGGTTCTAAATTAAGATGGATAAGATTTGCAATGCTTTTTAAAACATCGAAAGCCGAATCATTATCAAACTGTGAGATATGATGAATTAGTTGGTCAAGCTGCTTTTGAAGCTTCTGATTTTTAGTCGAATTTTTGAGGGGTTCCAGCACTTCACTATCTATAAAATCATTTTGTTTAATTTGCTGATTAAGCGTTTGTAAAATGATATTCATTTGATGAGGATCTAATTCTACCTCTAACACAATATTTTCGGTTGATTGGTTTTTAGCTTTATGATTTATAAAAGCCTCCAATAATTTAGAGTTGCTTTTTTGTACGATTGGTAAAAGTGCTATTGCCTGATCTATATTGTTTTCCTTTGCCACAGACTCCAGTGTTGATAGTTGATTTTGGAGATCAATACCACCTAAGTTTGCTACTACACCTTTTAAAGAATGTGCTGCCTCTCTTAACTGGTTAGAATTTTTTGATTTTACAGCATCGACAATCGCTTGAAAATTAAGGTTGTTTTCGTCAATGAAAATACTAATTAATTTATTGAGCAAAGGCTCATCATTCATCAATCGTGAAAGAGCTGACTCCTTGTCCCATACCAGATCAACATTATTTTTTTCATAGTCATTAATTTTATCTAAAGGTCTTGATTTTTTCTCATTGGTAGCCGTCTCAGATATTTTTGGAATAAACTGATGTTTATTATTATCCGTATCAATAAGCCACTTAACCAAAATATTTTTTAAAATTTCGGGTTCTATTGGCTTAGAAACATAATCATCCATTCCTGCGGCAATACATATCTCTCTATCACCCTCCATTGCATTTGCGGTCATTGCAACAATAGGTATATCAACAAATCGTTTACCAGCGATTTCTTTTCTAATCTCTCTAGTTGCTTCGTAACCATCCATTTCTGGCATTTGGCAATCCATTAAAATAAGAGTGAAAGGATCTCGAGAAGGTGACTGCCTTAAGCAATCTAGGGCTTCAACGCCATTTCCCGCAACATCGACATGTAACCCCATCTCACTCAATATACCACTAGCAACCATTTGATTTATTTGGTTATCTTCAACTAATAAAATTCTTGTTTTTTCTGGCCAAAGAGTGACCGTTTTTTTGTTGGCAGAATGCTCTAATGTTTGCAGGTATCTGCTGGTAACTAATGGTTTTGCATTTTGTAAAGATTCACCACCATCTACCACAATAGACAAGGCATCAAATATATCAGACGTTGTTGCTGGTTTTGGAAAGTATGCGCTAAAGCCTAAATCAGCAAAATATTGAGCATCACCTTTATGTCCAACGGAGGTCATCATAACTAACTTCATTTCTTTGTACGTTTTGAAGCGCTGTCCCAATTCGGCTCCGTCCATATCTGGCATTTGCATATCTAACAAAGCAATATCAAAAAATGATTCATTTTTATTAAGGAGCCTTTTAGCGCAAAGTTCTAAAGCTTGTTTTCCACTGCTAGCCTCCCAGACAGATGCTCCCCAATGTTCTAGTTGTCCTCTTAAAACTTCTCGATTGGTTTTATTATCATCAACAATTAATAAGTTTAGTTTATCAATTTCAACTTCTGGAACAACTATTTTAGAGTGATTACTTTTTTGTAATTTGATATTGAAACTGAAGCAAGTTCCTTTGCCTATTTCGCTCGTCACTTTCACTTGACCATCCATCAATTCGCAAAGTTTTTTAACAATAGCAAGCCCAAGCCCTGTGCCGCCATATTTTCTGGTAGTGGACGCATCAACTTGACTGAAAGACTCGAATAGACTATCTAATTTATCTTGGGGAATACCTATACCAGTATCAGAGATATTACAATTTAATTGCCAATATTGTTCATTCAAAGATTGAATATTGGCTTCTATGACTATTTCTCCACTGGAGGTGAATTTAATGGCGTTACCAACGATATTAAAAAGAATTTGTCGTAATCGACTGGAGTCTCCGATGACATTAGATTCATGGATGTGGGTAATATCCAAAATCAGCTCTAACCCTTTGCCTTGAGCTTGATGTGCGATTGAGTCAGCAAAATCGCCTAGCACTTTTCTTAAATTGAAATCTAAATTTTCTAATTCTAATTTTCCTGCTTCCACCTTAGAAAAGTCTAAAATATCATTAATTAGGGTAAGCAATGATTTGGCACTCGATTGTGCGATTCGTGCCTTATGCACTTGGTCTGCAGTAAGTTTTGTATTAAGTAATAAGCCAAGCATTCCTAAAACACCATTCATAGGGGTACGAATTTCATGGCTCATACTAGCTAAAAATTCACCTTTTGAAATGACCGCTTGCTCTGCTTCTTCTTTAGCCTCTATTAGCGACAGTTCTTGCTCTTTTGCATGAGTGATATCAGTTCTTATTGCAACATAACTTTCTGGTTTTCCGTCACTATTCATAAAGGGAACTATGGTGGTATCAACCCAATAAAGTTTGCCACTTTTAGCTTTATTGCAGACTTCATTATGCCACACCTTTCCACTGGCAATCGTGCGATACATTTCTTTAAAGAAATCGGTAGAGTGGTAACCAGAATTTAGTATGCGGTGATTTTTTCCTATTAACTCGTCTTCGCTATAACCACTTATTTCACTAAATTTTTTATTACAAAATGTGATGTCTCCTTTAACATTTGTGGTAGCAACTATGGAGTGGTGATCAATGGCATCTTTTTGTTCGTTTAGTTCAAGAACAAGTTGCTTACCCTCTAAAGCCGCTAGCGCAATTGCTTGTTCATGCATTTTTCGCATTTGAAGCATGTCGTTAAAAGACTGTGCTAATTGAGCAACTTCGTCTTTTCCTGTAACAAGCACTGTCTGATCATATTGACCATCAGATAGTAATCGAACTGCTTTTAATAATCGTGTTATCGGAACGGTTATTATTTTTGAAAAATAGAGTGCTATGATGCTAGTAAATAGTAAAATTAGTAGGCCGGAAAATGCAAAACTTAGGCGCAGTTTATTGACTGGTTTTAATGCTTCTGTTGTTTTCATATGAGCGACGACACCCCAGTTTAATTCTGGTATATGTCGCCACGCCGCAATTATAGGTGAGTCATCGAAACTAATAGATTGTCCTGAACCACGGTTTCCCAGTACGGCTTGTTGAAGTGCTAGTGCTGAGTCTGATCCGATATTAAAAGATAAATTAAAGCTAGCATTTTGCGAATGTCTTACTGGCGATATTATAAGGGCCTTTTCGTTTACCAAATGACCAATAAGAATTTGTCCTGTTTGTTTTAAACCAGAATAATCTTGTGATAAATGATAGTAACTGTGGCTATTGATTTGAATAGCAAAGACACCCACCAATTTATTTTTATAAAACACAGGAGTTGAAATGAATGAACTAAAAAAAAGTGATACATCATTATCATTATCATTATTGCGTTGATTATTAGCAACCAGTGATGGACTGTATGCTGCAAATGGAGTTATTTTTGTTTCCAATAAATTGACAGCATCTTTAAAGCTATAGGCAAGAGAAGTATCTTTATATGGGCCATCAAAAAGATTGCTTGAAAAATCGAGTTCATGTTCGATGGTGAAAATAACATCACCATTGAGATTGATTAATAAAATGTCGTAAAGTGAATAGCGATGCAATAGTTTGTTAAAGGACTCTCGGTATTCTTTCTCTACTACTTTATAAGTTTTGCTATCTACACCTTGATTAAATACACCGTTGATTGCAACTAGCGCTTCTCCTGTTCTATCATTATCTGCGAAAGATGCTGCAATTAATTCTTTTTCTCTTATAAAGTCATAAATACGCTCAGAGGTCACATCAACTATTCCGTTAATAGATTCCTCTAACTCGGTCAGTATGGAATTCTTTGCACTTTCTGTAGAGATATAGGCAAGCAGGCTAATTGTCATTGCGCTTATAAAAAATAGCGTGATTAATAACTTTATCCGTATAGTCATTATTCAGTTACCTTTTGGCTATTGTTAGCTAAAGTTGCCGACCATTTATTTCCCCAACCTTTATATAGATTATCTAAACAAGTTTGCCATGAATCTATTGATTGGTATTTAGGATAAGCGATAGGGCGAATCAGTGTTTCTTGTTTCCAAACTATTTCAAATAGATTATTAGACTTAATTTGTCCAATATAAAAAGGCTTCCATAAATGATTATTAATACTACTGATACGAACTTTTCCTTCAGGTGAGTCAAACTCTTGACCTTTCAGTATATGTAAAACGGTGGTTATTTCTGTTGTACCGGCTTCTTTTATCGCATTTGCCCAAAGATGAACTCCGATATATCCGGCTTCCATAGAGGCATTAGTTGTTCTATTTTTTCCATATCTCTTTTTGAAATTAGCGACAAAAAGTTTATTTTGTTCTGTATCTAGTGTTTGAAAATAGTTCCAAGCAGCATAATGCCCTAGCATTTGTTGATTATTCAGTGACAGTAGTTCGTCTTCCGCAATACTAAATGAAACGGTTGGAATACCAGGTGCCTTTTTATAAAGGCTATTAAAAAAAGCGAGATTACTATCGCCATTAATCATGTTAATAATGACATCGGGCTTTGTATTAATGATTGAATCAATCATATGATCAACATCGTTACTGCCAAGTAATATGTATTCTTCTCCGACGATTTTAGCGCCAAGTGCTGCTACCTGGAATTTGATCAATTTACTCGCAGATCTTGGAAATACGTAATCTGAACCAACGATAAATATTCGTTTGCCTAAATGATCGACGCTCCACTTTATGGCAGGAGTAATTTGTTGGTTGGGAGCAGCTCCGGTGTATATTATGTTTGGCGATGACTCCAAACCCTCATATTGAATCGGGTAAAATAGTAAGTGATTATGTTTTTCTATTATGGGTTTCATCATTTTGCGACTGGCTGATGTCCAACCTCCAAAGATAACGCTTACTTTATCTTTAGTGATAAGGTTTTCAGCTTCTTTTGCGAAGGTAGGCCAATCTGATTTTCCATCCACAACAATAGCCTCGATTTTACGGCCAAGAATCCCACCTTTCTCGTTAACTTCACTAATTGCCATTAAAGTCGCGTCAACGACCGATTTTTCGCTGATGGACATGGTTCCAGTGAGGGAGTGCAGGATACCAACTTTTATTGGCGGTTGCTGCTGTTGGCAGTTTATTAGAAAAACACAGAAAATCAGCAAAAAGCTTAATTTACTAATTATTTGGACAATTGGAGTCTGATGTTTGAGAGTTTGTAATAAAAGCATCGCTTGGGATATCTCTTGCGTTCTTCTATGTTGATATGTCCTTTAAGTTTAGTCTGTATCTGAGATATTTCTAGATAAATTATAGGTTACGCTTGCCACTGATCAATATAATGGGTTAATTCATCAAAAGTACTTTCAAGGTTATCTATTTGGAGCTTTTTAACACGCCCATCATTTTCTATAAATTCAGTTTTTAAACTGTTAGCAATGCTATGAATTTTAGTATGTAATGCTTCGATTTTCGCTATCCATTTTTCTTCAAATAGTTGTTCTTGTATTGCTCTACGCACCCAAGTTCCGCAAGAACATTTATTGGAATCCATTATTGGCCAATCACTCTTTGTTAAATCGGTTAAAGCTAAGTTATCGAGAAAGCGTTTACGCCATTGACCAGTCGTGAGTTTAAGTATTTCTAATTCTCTTTCTTGTTTATTTCTTGGTGTCTTAGCAAATTCAATCCACTCTTCGTTTGCTTGATATTGATTGAGCCACTTTGGAAATTTATTTGTGGGCATTGGTTTAGCAATGCCATAGCCTTGCGCATTGTCACAATGCATTAACAGAAGGATTAGACCTTGCTCGTTAGTTTCAACACCTTCAGCAATCACTATCCGGTCAAACGCATTTGCTAACCCTATTACTCCATCAATAATGGCATAATCACCTGGGTCTTCTAATATATCTCGGACAAAGGTTTGATCAATTTTCACCGTGTTAGCTGATAGGTTTCTTAGGTGAGTTAAGGATGAATAACCCGTTCCAAAATCATCGAGGGCAACATTTAAATTAAGTTTATTTCGGCATTCATCAATAACATGACTAATCGTTTTAAGATCGCCAAGAGCACTGCTTTCTAGTATTTCAAGTTGGAGTTTGTTGGGGTCGATTTTTGGATAATTGCTAAGCAATAATTCTAGCGAAGCTATAAATGTACTTGATTGTAAATGATGGGAGGCGATATTAACGCTGATTTCAACATCGATGCCTTGAGAGTTCCAATCTTGTAGTTGGATCATCGCCTGTTCTATAACCCAGTTTCCAACACTAATTTCTAAATCAGTACCTTCTATAATAGGTAAGAATTCTAAAGGTGGAATGAGCCCTTTTTTTGGGTGTAGCCAACGAATAAGTGCTTCTGCTCCAAAAACCTTACCTGTTTTCATATTAACTTTTGGCTGGTAGTAGAGTTGGAATTGGTTTTTATTGAGAGCATCTTCTATTTCGCTTAAACGCCCATGTTTATAGATTGCTTTTTCATTTTTCTCAGGATTGAATAAAGAATAACGATTTTTACCCGCAATTTTCGCTTGATACATGGCGTTGTCAGCATGTCGTAAGAGTGTATCAATATCGC
>JQIA01001431.1_pt1 | contig 12850 bp, 6 predicted proteins | sample 811431 | NCBI WGS metagenome assembly JQIA01 (sample SAMN02998118, study PRJNA258478) | marine sediment metagenome | biome: marine; feature: seafloor; material: sediment; isolation source: oil-polluted sediment collected from 3 locations (0.5 km, 0.7 km and 0.9 km)... | place: USA: Gulf of Mexico ... | reverse complement strand
TATATATTTCGCTATGGATTCGATACGGATTACCATTTTTTCGGATCAGTAATATCCTCTGCAAACCATTTTTTAGAAATCTTTGCCATGGTACCATCAGCAACCATTGCATCGAGAGTCATCTGAATTTTGTTTAACAAGTCTTTATCTGATTTTCGGATGCCAACACCAAAAGGCTCCTTACTGATAAAACCCGGAAGTGTTTTGAATTTTCCAATACGCTTTGAAATGGCATCCCTACCTGTTACATTATCGATAATTACAGCATCGATTCTACCTGCTTCAAGGTCGAGAAGTGCCTTTGGATTATCAACGTATTCTTTAATAACAGAGGGTTTTGACGGCAGTTTTTCAATCGCTTTGATTGCAGAGGAGCCTTTCTGAGCTCCGACTTTAGCTCCGCCAAGATCTTTATAGGACTTGAATTTTTTTTCGGTAAAACGGACAACAGCGACCTGGCCATCTATAATATAAGGTTTTGTAAAGCTTATTTTTTCTTCTCTATCTTTGGTGATCGTCATGCCGTTCCAGATGCAGTCGAACATTTTTGAATTAAGCGCAGGAACAACACCAGCCCATGCAGTTGGCTTCCAGACAATTTTAATACCGAGTCGTCTGCCAAGCTCTTCAGCAGCATCGATGTCAAAACCGACTAATGTACCGTCTGCAACTCTGTAACCCATTGGTGGGAAAGAGTCGTCAAGGCCGATACGAAGCTCACCTTTTTTTGTTATTTTGTCAAAGGAACCGTCACCAGCAAAAGCAAGTGATGAAACGATAAGAATTGATGTAATTAAAATAATAATTTTTTTCATTTTGTTTCCCCGTAATAAATTTAAAAAAACCGTTGAGAAGTATCTGATTGAGGTGAAAAATTCAAGATAATAATCACAAACAGTGTTCTTTTTTATTATCGGAGTTATGAAAATAACTGGCTGAAATCTCTGAGGATGACTATTCGTCAGTTTTTTCGCGTCTGGTGCATTTCTGAAGAGTACCGGGCTTGAAATGACGACGGGTTATTTTCTTTAATTTGAATGAATGGTTTTGCCGGCTTGACCTGTTTATCTGTCATTCGGTTGTGGTATTATTTTGTTCAGTATTTAATTCTATGGTTTCAAGTGGCATGTGTCTGTTTTGGTATCCACCAAGGCCATTGGGTACAGCGGCTGTTTTTCGTCTATTGCTCCGGATTTGATATAACTATTCCTAATAAATATCAACTGATAATTATATCAACCTCTTATAGTACTTTTCTTTATTTATATGGCATGTAAAATATTTAACAGCTAATAAAAAAGTTTGACGGATGTCTATTAATCATTTATACATGTTTTTTTTTCAAGGGGGCCGATGACTGAGTTATCAGCATTGGAATTTGAAAAAAAGAAACTATAATTGCTGTGATTTGAAGGGATTAACAGCAGCCGGAGAAAATGAGTTTTTATGTATATAACTGTTTTCTATCGGTGCGTCCGTTGGAATATTGCGGGGATGTGATAGATTTCCTGTTTTTCAAGGTGGATAAATTTTCCCTTTATCCTGTCTTCTATCTCCGTATACGTTTGTTGGTAATTTGATTACTCTATCATTAATAATGATAGCTGACTGGAGTATACGTTGAAAAAAAGAATTGTTACTGCTGTAATTTGCTTGTTTTGTATCATTATCAGCGCTGGTGTGTATTATATATTTAATAGTAAACCAGAAACTGAATATACCATAGAACGACAGGTACGATACGGATTCACAGTACAGAATAAGACAAACCGAGCAATAAAAAATGCAGAATTCTTAGTTTACGGGCCGGTTAAACAGACTGCCAGCCAGCTCTGTAAGTCCTTGACCTCTTCCCACCCCTACGATCTTAAAACAGATAAATCCGGAAATCAGATTCTTCGCTTCAGGTTTGACGTTTTGCCACCATATGCATCAAAAATAATCAAAATAAAAGCAGATATGCTCTTTGCAGAAGTACCGAATAAAACCGATGTGGACTCAGAGATGTATCTAAAACCTCAGCTATTTGTCGAATCCGATCACCCTGAGATTATTGCAGAAGCAAAAAAACTGGAAAAAAATAATATCCTTCTAACGACAGAAAATATCAATGCCTGGGTAGCAGGGTACATTGATTATGCTGGTTATATAAGCAGAGAACGGGGAGCACTCTATGCGCTTACGCACAGAAAAGGCGACTGTACAGAGTATATGGACCTGTTTGTAGCACTATGCCGTTCACTAAAGATACAGGCGCGAGGTATCGGAGGATATATCTGCACAAAAAACACAATTCTAAAACCGGTGGATTATCATAACTGGTCAGAATTTTATCACAAAGGCCGATGGCAGATTGCCGATACACAGAATAAAAAATTTATGGAGCAACAGTCACACTATTTAGCAATGAAAATCATTGCTCCTGAAAATGATACTAATAAGAAATCTTTCAATCGATATAAAATTAATAATGACGATTTGAAAGTTAAAATGAATTAGTTCCCATAGAAAAAAACTTCTTTTGAACGATTTCACCGTTGAACTCGTTCAAAATTGCACCTTTTCTACAGAAACGATTTAGCCGGAGATGACTATGAAAAAAAGAGGCAGCTTAACTGGTTATGCGATACGCGCATTTATTACTTTCTGCGTGCTGGCAACAATGTCAGGTTTTACATTTGCCGAAGACACAATCTGCGCAAGGGTGAAAATTGAGATTCAGCAGGAATTAACACTCGAACGCCAGGCTTTTGAAGCTCACATGAAGATCAATAACGGATTGACCGGAATCTCGCTGGAAGATGTTGATATCGATGTCAGTTTTACTGATGCTGATGGTGTCCCGGTTCTTGCCAGTTCAGATCCGGATAATACAGATGCAAAGTTTTTCATTAAAGTCGATTCAATGGATGGTGTTTCGGATGTAGATGGTAATGGTACGGTAGCACCATCCTCTTCAGCAGATATCTACTGGATGATTATCCCTGCTCAGGACGCATCAAACGGACTTGAATCAGGCACATTATATTATGTCGGAGCCACCTTAAAGTATACGATAGGCGGGGAAGAAAATATTACAACAGTCAGTCCGGACTACATATATGTTAAGCCAATGCCGAACATATCCCTCGACTATTTTCTGCCTAAAGATGTTTACGGTGATGATCCGACTACTGAAGAAATTGTTGAAGACATTGTACCGTTTTCACTCGGCGTAAGGGTAAAAAATTCAGGATATGGCACGGCAAAAAATCTTAAAATAGATTCAGCACAGCCAAAAATTATTGAGAATGTACAGGAACTGCTGATAGCTTTTACCATTGAAGGTAGCCAGGTTCAGGGTGAGCCGGAAGAGGCTGGCCTGTTGATCGATTTTGGCGATATCCCTCCAAACACCACAAAAATGGCCCGATGGAAAATGTCCTGTACACTCTCAGGAGAGTTCAAAGAGTTTAATGCTGTATTCTCACACTCTGATGAACTCGGTGGTGAATTAACGTCATTGATGGACGAAATAAATACCCACTTGCTGGTTCGTGAAGTCGTTGTTGATCTACCAGGCCGGGATGGCATCTGGGATTATCTGGCTAAAGACGATGACTTTTATCATGTATATGAGTCAAATAATACGGTTTCAGATGTTGATGATCTGGCATCAAATGCAACAATAACCCTGTCAGGTCAGAATGGAACAGAAACAGTTTATGCTGTTTCAGCACCTGCATCAGCAGGATTTTCATATATCAAACTGACAGATCCGGGGGCAGGCCAGAAAATTATTAAAGGCGCAGTCAGGTCTGACGGTAAGCTGATCCGGGAAGATAACGTATGGCTCAGTAAGTCAAAGAACAACGAGAAAGTATGGCAGTATTACTTAAATATATTTGATGTAAACAGTACCGGGAAATATTCAGTTTCGCTGGAAGATTCGTCCTTAATGCCGCAACCGCCGAACATGCAGTATATTCAAGATAAAACCGGTGTGGAAAACCAGCAACTTGGATTTGTTGTACAGTCAAGTGACCCGAACGGGGAAACGCCAATCCTCTCAGCATCACCACTTCCTGCGGGAGCCGTTTTTACTGATAAAAGCCCCGGCGAAGCAACGTTTAACTGGACACCGGCAGAGGGACAGGCCGGACAATATACAATTACATTTAAGGCATCAGATGGCGCGCTCGATAAAAAACAGCATGTCGTTATCACAATAAATTCTGCAAGTGATACTGACGGTGACGGCATGAAAGACGCCTGGGAAATATCATACTTTGGCAGTCTTGACCGGGATGGTACCGGCGATTTCGATAGTGACGGTATCAGGGATATTGATGAATACGATTTAGGAACAAATCCGAATTTTGTAGATAGTGTTCCGGGTCTTCCTGAAATCATTTTTCCGGCAACAGGTGATGAAGCCGATACACTTTCGCCATCCTTTATCATAGAAAACAGTTATAACCCGGGAACCGGTACTATAGCTTATGAATTTGAGCTCTATATGGACAAAGCGTTTAAGAATAAACTGGCCGGTAATGACTCTATTGCTGAAGGTGATGCACTAACCACATGGACAGCACCAGATGCTCTTACTGAGAATTCCCGATATTACTGGCGTGTTCGGGCCGTGACAGGTGGTGTGAAAACTGAATGGGTCTATTCTGAATTTACAGTGAATACAGTAAACGAACCATCCGGCGCATTTCTAATAAGCTCACCGGCCAATGCTACAGCAACCGATACGCTTTCACCGGTGCTGGCGATAAACAACGCTGTTGATCCTGATGGCGATGTAATGACATACAGGTTCGACGTCTTTGCAGATGCAGAATTAACTGTGCCTGTAGTATCATCCGGTGATATTGCTGAAGGCATGGATGGCGCAACTTTCTGGACGGTATCTGACTCACTGTCAGATGCCACAGATTATTTTTGGCGCGTTACAGCAACAGACGGGCACGGTCTTCAGGTTACTTCAGAAACCGCAACAGTTTCAACCGATACAACAAATTCTGCACCCTCAGTGCCGGTAATTTCACAGCCTGACAACAATAGTATTGTCACCGGCAACGATATAGATCTTATTATCGTAAACAGTAGTGACTCAGACAGCAGCACCCTTGTTTATTATTATGAAATTGATGTTGTAAATACTTTCGACAGTGCATTTAAAATTGCTTCCGGTCAGATAGACGAAGGGGATACAACAACAGTACTCAGTATAAGTTCACTTGAAGAGAATATTCTTTATTACTGGCGTGTTAAATCCTCTGATGGCTCAGCTGAAAGCCCATGGGCAACTGCATCATTCAGAATGAGCAGTGTCAATGATGCGCCACTGATTCCGACTGTCAGAAATCCCGGTAGTAAATCGTGGACAAGAAAGTTAAAGCCTGAACTCTCAGTTAATTACACAAGTGATCCTGAAAATGATCAAAGCCGATATGATTTTGAAATATGTTCAGATGGTGATTGTGACGATTCGGTCACCAGCGGAGAATCATCGACCCGTACATTTATTTCACCTGTTGATCTGAATGATAACTCTTTATATTTCTGGCGGTTCAGAGCTATAGATGAGTATGATGGTGTCAGTGACTGGTCAAAGCCGGAAATGTTTTATGTCAACAGTTCAGGATATAATAATCCGCCGAAAATAACACTGCTGAAACCGGCAGAAGATATCACCGTTGAATCCGGCTCTTTAACCCTTGCCTGGACAGATAGCGATCCTGACAGTGATGCCTTTGTTAATCTTTACTACGATACAGATAATACCGGTAATGATGGTACTTTAATTACTTCAGGCATTTCAGAAAATTCAGATGGTGATGCAGATTCATATGTCTGGAATGTAACCGGAATGTCAGGCGTGTTCTACATATATGCCGAAATTAAAGATCAGGATACAACAGCTTACAGTTATGCAGCCGGGGTTGTCACAATTATAACTGACTCAGATGGCGACGGCATTGCAGATCATCTTGATGCATTCCCTGATGATAAGGATGAATGGGAAGATACCGACAATGACGGTACGGGTAATAATGAAGATACTGATGACGATAATGATTCGATGCCTGATACATGGGAAACGGAAAACAGTTTTGATCCTTTGGACGGGGCTGATGCAACATTAGATCCTGATGGTGATTCATTTACAAATCTTGAAGAGTATACCGGTAAAAGTGACCCTCTGAATAATTACAGCATTCCAACCCTTGAAGATTTTGAAACAAACAGCCTTGAAGCATATTCGTGGTCAACCGGAGGCCATGAAAACTGGCAGGTCGTAGAAGATGATAATACCATTAATCCGGATAGCTCAAGCAGCTATATAGTTAAATCACCCGTCTTATCTTCAGCACAATCTTCATTTCTTTCAGTCAGGGTGTATTGTGAAGCAGGTACAATAAGCTTTGGACTCTCCGTTGATTCAATACAGGACGAAGATTCTCTGAAATTTTATATTGATAATTCACTTCAGGACACATGGACCGGAACCTCCTCATACACAAACAGCCCGGATTATTCTGTCGAGGCAGGCATGCATACATTCAGGTGGGAATTTCAACAGGAAAGCACAGCTTCAGGCAGATGCGCATGGCTTGATGCGATTCGCTTTCCCATGAGTGTCGACAGAGATAATGACCTGATGGCTGACAGATGGGAAGCAGAGAATGGCCTGAATAATCTGGTTAATGATGCAAAGGCTGATTATGACAATGATGGATTCAGCAACCTGGCTGAGTTTGCCCATAAAACTTTACCGAATGATTCAGAAAGTATCCCGGAAGTTATTGTTATAACAGAAACATTTGAAACCGGAATTCTATCCTTAAGTACTTTCAAATGGAATATCAGTGGGAATGCAGCGTGGCGTGTTGCAGACAATCTTGCTCAAAGCGGTCTCTATTCAGCTGAATCACCACTCCTGAATGCCTCTGAGGATGCCTCTCTTGATACAATAAACTATTGTGTTAATGGTGAAGTCTCTTTCTGGTATATGACCGATACTGAAGAGAACGGTGACTATCTGAAATTCTATATTGATGATATCGAAACGGATATGTGGTCAGGAGCAAAAAGTTTCGGTTATGCCGGCCCTTATTCAGTTAGCAGAGGGATCCATAAATTCAGATGGGAATTCGATAAAAACGGAGAAACATCAACCGGTGAAGATCTTGTAAGAATCGATTCAATCAGTATTCCCGGAAACCTTGATGGTGATTATGACGGAATGCCTGACGAATGGGAAATTGAAAATGACATGAACCCTATGGCAAATGACGCTGAAGGTGATGCTGATGATGACGGCACATCAAATATTGATGCGTATGTCATTGCAACCAGCCCGGGAGATAATGAACCACCGGTTCCGGTTGCGGATTTTGCAGTAGTGCCGACATCGATGGGAACAGACGCCATAACCATGACAGGTATCACAGCAACGGATCAGAGTGGCGTTCAATACTTTTTTGAGGAAACCACAGGGCATTCCGGCGGCACCAGCAGCAGCTGGCAGGATAGTTCTGTATACACAGATACTGGTTTAGAGCCTGAAACGACTTATTCATACAGGGTAAAAATACGCGATAAATCATCCAATTATAATGAAACATCATGGTCGGAAGTACTATCCGCAACGACAGAACCACCGCCGGATATAACACCACCATCACCGAATCCCCCTGTATTTTCACAGGTACCGTCGGCAAACGGAACAACCGATACAATAATAATGACGGTTGGAACCGCAACAGATCCAGGCGGTGTGGAGTATTATTTTGAAGAAACGAGCGGGCAGACAGGCGGTTCAGACAGCGGCTGGCAGGACAGCACAGGTTTTACCAATACCGGTCTGAACCCGGATACAACTTATTCATACAGAGTAAAGGCTCGTGATAAGTCAGTAAATAATAATGAAACATCATGGTCTGAAATATTATCAGCAACAACAGACCCACCACCGGATACGACACCACCGTCACCAAACCCAACGGTTTTTTCTCAGGCGCCGACAGCAAGCGGAACAACCGATACAATAACGATGACAGCCGGAGTCGCAACAGATCCAAACGGCGTCGAGTATTATTTTGAAGAGACAAGCGGTCTGACAGGTGGATCAGACAGCGGCTGGCAGGATAGCGCAAGCTATACAAACACCGGCCTGAGCCCGAATACGACATACGCATACAGAGTAAGAGTTCGTGACAAATCAGCCAATCAGAATGAAACATCATGGTCGGCAGCATTATCAGCAACAACAGAACCACCACCGGATACAACACCGCCGTCACCGAATCCACCTGCGTTCTCGCAGGCACCCACGGCAAATGGCTCTAAAACATCTGTAACCATGACAGCCGGAACGGCAACAGATCCAAACGGCGTAGAGTATTATTTTGACGAAACAGGCGGACAGTCAGGCGGTTCAGACAGTGGCTGGCAGGATATTCCAATTTATACAGACAGCGGACTTAATAGCGATACAACATACACATACAGACTAAAAGTTCGTGATAAGTCACCTGCCGGAAATGAAACCGGATGGTCAGGCTCGCTTTCTGCAAAAACAGATGCTGAGAAATCCGGCTGCGGTGTTGCACCTCAATACCGGAACGGGAAACCATTAAGTCGATCAGGATCAAGTTCTTTCGGGCTGGCAATTGTACCACTTATACCAGCGCTGATTTCTCTTCTTGTATGGTTTGTTGCATTTAGAAGAAAGGAAAACTCTGAAAACTAATGAAGCCTGATTTCCAAAAAACCGGTAGTGCATGCCTGCAGATATGTTGCGTTTTTCTGTTTGTTCATCTGCTTACTTTCAGCAGGTCAGGAAAAGCTGAACTTGCTGCAGCTCTTGTACTACTGATTATAGCTTCTGCTGCTGCAATAGTATTATTAAAAACAGATAAAAATCATACAGCTCATTTATCTGTTACCCTTATTGCAATGGGACTCGGATTCTGGTGTTTTTCAGTCTTTAGATATGTCGGTCTTGTTAAATGGCCAATGAATCCGGCTGAAAATATTAGAGAGTATATGATGCTGCTCTACTACCATTTTGTTCTTGTTTTTACGGTTTTAAGTGCCATCATCGCTGCAAAACAGTTGACCGGGCAAAAACGCCCTTATCGATTGAATATCCGGAAGAATAATCTGCCGGTATCACAGAAATGGCTGTTGGTTTTGACGGCTTCAGCATTTTGGCTATGGGCTTTATACAGAATTGGTGATTCCGGCGTTATATTTACCGGCACTGTTATTGGATTAGTCTTAACTGGCCTGATCAAAGCTTTGTTAAATGGGTTTGCAGAAGAAATCTGTTACCGTGGTTTTATTCAATCAGCAGCAGAAAAATCTTACGGAATATCCGGCGGCATTTTATTTCAGGCAATTATTTTTACGATGTTTCATATGTATCTTGGTCCTGCATTTTTTTCCGGAGGTTTGTTTATCACCTCAGTTTTCTGTGCGGGAATACTATTTGGTATTGTAACCCGGTTTAGTTCGGGTATCGGGTGGGCATGTGCTGTCCACTCAGCTTTTAATATGGTTGTGGAATGGAAAAACTTATCACTGACATACTAATGAGTTACTGGTTCTGGGGCGTAATAGGATTTATTGCAGGTTCCACACTTGGGGTCCGCAATATGGTTCGAAACGGATGTCCCTTTCCAGTCTCTGTTATAATGGCTACTGCTGCTGTTTATGGGGGGCTTTTAGGCGCGCGGTCACTCTACGTCCTTATTTATTACCCACAAATGTTTCAAAACGATTTTATTCAGGCGATTGCGTTCTGGCAGTCGACAGGCACCTGGCTTGGTGGCCCTGTTGCCGGAATTTTGGCTTCCTGGGTGGTTTTAAAACTTGCAAAAGTACCTTTCTGGAGTAATGCGGGGAGTTTCGTGCCGGGGCTGGTTCTGGCTCATATTATCAGCAGAATCGGTTGTCTTGTGAACGGATGCTGTTATGGCGCACCAACTACGGTGCCATGGGCCATTTATTCAGACCGCCTGCAAGGAACCGTTCACCCAACACAGATTTACAGTATGCTGTGTGAACTGGTCGTTTTTATAATTCTGCAGATCTTATGGACGAAACGGGAATCTTACAGAATCTATCTTTTCCCGCTATACGGGATCATGCTGCCTGCCCACAGATTTTTTACCGAATTTTTCAGAGGGTGTGACACCCTTCCGTGGATAATACCTGGTCTTAGGACATTTCAGACTATATCTCTTTTCATGTTTATTCTCTTTTTATCGGTTCTCATTCTGATGATATGGAAAAAAAAGGGTAGGGTAGTCGTTGGTTTTATCGCTGTTACAACGATAATTGCTGTCTCTGCTGCAAACAGCGATCAGATACAGCATAAATATGTAAAAGAAACGCCCGGACAATATATTGTCGTAACACGATCCGTTTTTGAAAATGCGCTGGAACCCTGGAAAAAACAAAAAGAGAAAGAAGGCTATTCCGTTGTTATTCATGCCTGGGAAAAAAGCCCCTCAGCAATTGTTGTGAAAAAACAGCTTGAAATTCTAACAAAAAAAGAGATCGCCTGCATCATGGTCGTCGGTGATTCTTTAAAAGAACCTGAGAATAACTGCACATGGGATATGCCATCAATTATGCGACCGTCAGTCCTTTCAACTGAAAAATATGCAGCAGATTCATTATTCGGTGACCTGGATAACGATGGGTTGCCGGACGTGCCGGTGGGAAGATTACCCGTACAGACGCCTGAAGAATTGAACATACAGATAGATAAAATAAAAAAATACAGTAAACAGGCAAAGAGTAACCGGTATAAAGGCGTCGTTATCTGGCCACTGGAGAATAATAATATTGCCTTTATTAAGAATATAATGCCCCGGGGAATACCGGATGTTGAAATTTTAAACAACACAGAAGAAAAATACCGGATTTTTTACAACGGGAATCTGAAAGATATATTTTTGCAACGCCTGGGTCGGATGTCTGCTATTACAACAATTATTGGTCATGGCTCTTTTCGGAGTATCGGGCCGGAAGAAAATAATAAAGAAAACTTTCTCTGTGTTGATGACCTGTCACAGATAAATACGAAAATCCCATCAGGTTTGATGTTTCTTTTAAGCTGCGATTCAGGAAAATTCAACACAGAAAAAAGTGATGGACGTTCGCTTGCCGAGGCTTTTATGACCAGCCCCGGAGGGCCTGTAGCTGTGGTGGCATCCTCAGGACGAACAACACCTGTTGTCAGTTATATTATTGGTAAAATAATGCTCGAACAAACCAAAAACATGCCGAAGACTGCAGGTGAACTGATTCTGACTATTCAACAGAAACTCATCGAATTTAAAGAGAAACCCGATCCAAAAATAATTAAAACTGTTCGAAGGCTCTCAGATAACAATCAGGACAATGCTGATAAAACAGCCGGAACAGTTGGCGTGGAAACAATGATGTATAATCTTTTGGGGGACCCTTCATGTCGGGTTGTAATGTAAAAATGAAAGAAGTAATTACCGGGATAATTGTGTCTGTTATTGTGACAACTTTTTTTCTGAATAGTCAGGCCTGGTCAGAAACTGTAAAAAAACAGAACCATGCTTTTTATATTTCAGTTGAAACACTGAACTATATGATCGCAAAAGACAATGCTGCTGTGATTGTTGACATCCGAAAATCAAAAGACTTCAATGTCTTAAGAATACCCGGCTCAGAGAACATTCCCCTTTATGCAATCAAGACAAGGAATTACCTGAAAACAAAGAAGGTCGTTCTTGTTAATGAAGGTTTCAGACGTTCCCTGCCTGAAAAAGAATGCGAAAAACTTAAAAAACTCGGGTTCAGGGTTCAAATCCTTAGCGGTGGACTGGCAGCCTGGAAAGCCAAAGGACAGGCTCTTGAAGGTGACCCATTTAAAGCAAAGAGGCTGAACAGAATCAGCTCGTATGATTTTGCCCTTGAAATGGAGGCTCAGAACACCATTCTGGTTGATATTTCAAAAGAGCCTTCGGCAGTGTTTAAACAACTCAGCCATTTTAAGCATTTTCCTGTATCAGATAGCAAAGCCGGTGCAGAACGCCTCGGTAAGCATATAGGCGCAATGATAAGTAAGATCCCGCTCTCTGTTGTAATAACCAATGAAACCGGGGAAAAATATGATCGTATTGAAAAAGTGTTATCGTCATCAGGCAACCGTATGGTTTTTTACCTTGATGGTGGCAATAACGGATATCTTGGGTTTTTAAAAAACCATAACAGCATGAATATGGATAGAAAAAAACGTCTTGTTAAACAACAGGGGTGTTCAACCTGCGGCGACGAATAAAGCGGTGACGAATAAATATGATAAATGATCAAAAAATAAACAGTTTAAATACTAATATAAACTCTGTTGAGAGGAAGTTATGAATTGTAACGGTAAATTTGATGGCACACAGACTGAAGAAATAAAACAACCCCGAAACCGGATATCCGGTAATTTATTAAGAGACCTTTCCGGTTTTCTTATAGCGGCTCTGTTTGTTCTGATGTCGGTGGCTGTATATGCTGATACTATAGTTCCGGCGCAGACAATAACAACAGATACAGTCTGGCTGAAATCCAAAAGTCCCTATATTGTTGAAGGTAATATAACAGTAAAAGGTGAAGACGGATCAGATGAAGTAACTACCCTTACAATTGAGCCTGGGGTTGAGATTCGGTTTAACCAGAATAAAGAGTTGAGGATAGGTGATTATACCGGGCACCCCGGAGTACTTGATGCGACAGGGACAGCGGAGGAGCCAATATTATTTACATCAAACGGCAATTATAAATGGGCTGATCTCTTTTTTCATAAAACAGATTCGGGCAG
>JQIA01001430.1_pt1 | contig 12850 bp, 12 predicted proteins | sample 811431 | NCBI WGS metagenome assembly JQIA01 (sample SAMN02998118, study PRJNA258478) | marine sediment metagenome | biome: marine; feature: seafloor; material: sediment; isolation source: oil-polluted sediment collected from 3 locations (0.5 km, 0.7 km and 0.9 km)... | place: USA: Gulf of Mexico ... | reverse complement strand
TCGGGAAATCCGCTAAGCTCCATTCCCGAAACAGCTTAAAGATGTACTCCAGTCAATCGGAAAACGCTATATATACCAATAAATATAATGTAACTCAATTGTTTATTACTAGTTATAATAGATTTATGGTCGTTAATAAAACTTATGATACTGTTGAAAAGGCCAAAATTAAATCCAATATAATCATTTTACTAAATGATATAATTAAACAAATTTAATAACAGTATATTTTATTCCATGTATACTGCATAAACTAGCTAAAATGCACTATAAATATCAAGCAATAGACGCTCAACAACAAGAAGTTAGTGGAATTTTAACTGCTGACACAGAACGAGAAGCCGCTCGCCAATTAAAGCAACGTGGTCTTACTCCAATTAATATTACAATCGCAAGTAATACTAAAGTTCGGAGTAATAATAAACCGAAAAAACGTGATGTACTCATTGTATTACATGAACTTGCTACTTTATTAGAATCAGGGGTAGCTCTAATAGATGCTGTAGAATCTTTAGCCGATTCCTCTCATCATCCATTTATCACTCAAACATTTGCTGATATCTCTGCTGAATTACGACATGGAAAAGCATTTTCTGGTGCTTTACAAGAATGTCCATTAGAATTACCATGGTATGTTACTCAATTAGTAGAAGCTGGAGAATTAACTGGTAAAATTGCTATTGCATTGCGAGATGGAGTTAATCAAATGGAATATGATGCTCAAGTTGCTAATGAAATGCGAAATGCAATGATTTATCCAGTGATATTAATTTTATCAGGCATAAGTGCAGTATTAATGATATTCATCGTTGTAGTGCCTCGTTTTGCAGGTATCCTTAAAGGTAAAGGTGATGAGATACCAATGTTAGCCCAAATGGTTTTGGGAACTGGTATGTTTTTAAATAATAATTTTGACTTAGTGATTGGAGGGCTGGTAGTATTATTAGTTATCGTCACTTATGTGGCTAGCCAACCACATTTACGAGCTAAAATAAAAGATGCTACTGCTAAATTGCCATTATTAGGAATATGGATAATTGAGGCGGAAGCAGCTCGTTGGTCAGCAATGTTAGGAACTTTGTTAGAAAATAAAGTTTCTTTATTAAAAGCATTAGAATTAGCGAAACAAGGGGTTAAATTACCTAGCTTAAATGCTAGACTAACTCAAGTTAATAAAGCAGTAAAAGCTGGCACTAGTTTATCCAAAGCTTTGCAAGACAATGATGCTATGACTAGTACTGGTCATAATCTTATTAGAGCTGGTGAACGAGCTGGAGAATTACCACGTATGTTACGTTCTTTATCCAAGTTGCTAGAAGAAAGTAGTAGAACTCGGATGAAGCGTTTTTTATTATTGATTGAACCAATAGCAATTTTATTAATAGGTGGAGTAATAGGAGTAATCATTACTGGAGTAATTTTAGCAATTACCAGCGTAAATGAAGTAACTTTTTGATATGAATATTTTCTTAGTTGGGCCAATGGGAGTGGGGAAAACTACAATTGGCCATTATTTATCAGACAATCTAAATCTAGATTTTATAGATAGTGACCATGAAATTGAGAAACGAGCTGGTGTAACAATTCCAATGATTTTTGAATTTGAAAATGAAGTTGGATTTAGACGGCGGGAACATACTGTAATAAATGAATTGACCCAGCAGAGCAATATTGTATTATCCACTGGTGGAGGAGTAGTGTTAGATACAAATAATCGTCAGTATTTGAAAAAGCGTGGTTATGTAATCTATTTATACGCTTCAGTGGATGAATTATTAGAACGCACTGCTCATAGTAATAATCGTCCTTTATTACAAACCGGTAATCCTCGGGAAAAAATCACTAGCTTACTTAAAGAACGTCATTCATTATATAAAATGACTGCTGATTTTACTATAGACACAACTCAAAAAAGCATTCGCCAAGTGATTAAATTGATCTTAGGACATTTAGAAAAATGAATACATTACAAGTAGATTTAGGTACACGTAGCTATCCTATTTATATTGGGCAAAATTTATTAAGACAAACTAATTTAATTGCTCCACATATTCAAAGTAAACAAGTTTTAATTGTTAGTAATGAAACAGTAGCTCCATTATATTTAAATAAAGTTATTAATACTTTAGACGATTTTGATATCAAGACAGTGATTTTACCAGATGGAGAACAATATAAAAATTTAATAGTATTAAATCAAGTTTTTGATACTTTATTACGCCAACATTTTAGCCGACAAACTACCTTAATTGCATTAGGCGGTGGAGTAATTGGGGATATGACTGGGTTTGCTGCTGCTTGTTATCAAAGAGGAATTAACTTTATTCAAATTCCAACTACTTTATTGGCTCAAGTTGATTCTTCTGTCGGTGGTAAAACAGGAGTCAATCATTCATTAGGCAAAAACATGATTGGGGCATTTCATCAACCTAAAAGTGTACTGATAGATACTGAAACATTAAAAACTTTAGATAATAGACAACTTAGTGCAGGACTGGCAGAAGTAATTAAATATGGTTTAATAAATGATTTAGAATTCTTTGAATGGTTAGAAACTAATATGTCAGCTTTATTAAAACAAGATTCACAAGCTTTAGGTTTTGCGATTGCTAGGTCTTGTCAAAATAAAGCTGATATCGTAGCAGAAGATGAAAAAGAAAGTGGCAAAAGAGCTTTATTAAATCTAGGTCATACTTTTGGCCATGCGATAGAAACTGGGGCTGGTTATGGAGAATATTTGCATGGTGAAGCAGTAGCAATTGGCATCAAACTAGCCGCTCAATTTTCAGCTCGATTAGGCTGGTTAGATGATTCTACTGTATCTCGTATCATAGCTTTATTAGAACAAGCAAATTTACCAACTGCAATGCCTAAAGAATTAACTGGTTCACAAATGTTAGAATTAATGCAAGTTGATAAAAAAGTTATAGATGGTAAGATTCGTTTAGTATTAATGGAAGCATTGGGCAAATCAGTTGTTACAGATCAATTTGATATACAAGATTTAACCGTTTTTTTACAAGGATTTGGTGAATAATTTTTAGTGTATAACAGATTTGTTTATACGCCATATTTTAAGAGATATAATATGTTATATGCAATTATAAGTGAAGACATTCCTAACAGCTTAGAAGCTAGGCTTAAAACTCGCTCTGCTCATTTAGAACGTTTAAAAACTTTAAAATCACTAGGACGTTTATTATTAGCAGGACCACATCCAGCGATTGATGCTAATGACCCAGGCACTGCCGGATTCACTGGTAGTTTAGTAGTAGCTGAATTTCCTTCACAGGAAGATGCCATTGAATGGGCAAATGCCGATCCTTATAATGAAGCTGGAATTTATGCTAAAGTTGTTGTGAAACCATTTAAAAAAGTATTTCCTTAAATATTAAGTTAAATTTCTAAAAAATTGTAGGCTAGGAAAACGAAGTGAAACCTGACCACCACTGATTCTCCTCCTAACTTCAATGCCATTAAGTTAAGCAGGGCGAACACATAGGGTTCGCCCCTACCATATTGAAATATATTATATTTTGTAGGGGCAGACCTGCGTATCTGCCCTTAACTAGTTTAGGATCAATGCCATTAAGTTAAGGAAAATTTATTGGAATTCAAAGCTTCAGCTTTGATTTATTTAAATATACAAACAGGTTTGGACTCCAAATCATTAAATTAATGGCATTGAGCTTAGGATAGGAAGTAAATAAAATATGAATTCACTTTCCAAATTGTTAAAACTATCTCCAGATGAAGTACATTTATGGTTAACCTTTCCAAAAACTATACAAGAACCTAAATTACTTACAATTTATAATAAATTATTAACAGAAGAAGAACAAGATAAAAAACAGCGATTTTGTTTTAATAAACATCAGCATCAATATCTTATTACTAGAGCTTTAATCCGTAGCATCCTATCACGTTATATTGCTATAGAACCAGATAAATGGCGATTTAATAAAAATAAATATGGTCGTCCAGAAGTGATTACCGATGTTTTACCACTGCGTTTTAATTTATCACATACTGAAAATTTAATTATATGCGGAGTTATGTTGGAAAAAGATATAGGGGTGGATGTTGAAACTATAAATCGTAATAACGCTACTAATGATATTGCCAATAGATTTTTTTCGGCTCAAGAAGTTATTGATTTATGCTCTAATTCAACTAATTTTTTTGATTATTGGACTTTAAAAGAATCTTATATCAAAGCTTGTGGCATAGGTTTGTCTTTGCCATTAGATAAATTTACCTTTCATATTGCAGATAATATAAAAATTTCTTTTGATTCTGATCTACACGATGATCCAAATCAATGGCAGTTTTGGTTATTAGAACCTACACCTCAACATAGAATTGCTATTTCAGTGCGTAGCAAAGCAAAGTTAAATCTAAGCGTAAAAACTACTATCCCTTTAATATCAGAACAGAAATTTGCTTGTCCAATTTTAAAAAGATAGTAGTTGGATTACTAACATTTATTGAATTAAACTTTGCTAATTAACCCAACTTTAAAATTTAGTAATTGCCTAGTAAAATTTTTTATAAGCTATAATACATATCAAATTCAATAGGATGAGTAGTCATACGTAAACGAGTTACTTCTTCCATTTTTAGTTCGATATAAGCATCAATAACATCCTTTGTGAATACTCCACCTTGCAATAAAAATTCATAATCACTTTCTAAAGCTTCTAATGCTTGCTCTAAAGATGAACAAACAGTTGGAATATTCTTTTCTTCTTCCGGTGGCAAATCATATAAATCTTTGTCCATAGCTTCACCAGGATGAATTTTATTCGCAATACCATCTATACCAGCCATTAACATAGCACTAAAAGCAAAGTAAGGATTAGCAGTAGAATCTGGGAAACGCACTTCAATTCGACGAGCTTTAGGACTTGGCACAAAAGGAATCCGTATTGCAGCAGAACGATTACGAGCTGAATAAGCCAATAATGTTGGAGCTTCAAATCCTGGCACTAAACGTTTGTAACTATTGGTACTAGCATTAGTGAAAGCATTAATAGCTCTAGCATGTTTAATAATTCCGCCAATGTAATATAAAGCTTCATCTGACAGATTACCATATTTATCTCCAGCAAAAATATTATTGCCGTTTTTAGATAAAGATTGATGAACATGCATGCCATTACCGTTATCACCTACTATAGGTTTAGGCATGAAAGTAGCTGTTTTACCATAACTATAAGCAATGTTCATTACTACATATTTTAGGATTTGTACTTCATCAGCTTTTTTAACTAATGTGTTGAAAGCTACGCCAATTTCACCTTGGCCAGCAGTAGCAACTTCATGATGATGAACTTCAACTGGAATTCCCATTTCTTCTAAAGATAAGCACATTGAAGAACGGATATCATGCTGGGAATCAACTGGCGGTACTGGGAAATATCCACCTTTAAGAGAAGGACGATGGCCTAAATTACCATCTTTATATAATTTTTCTGAATTCCAACCAGCTTCTTCTGAATCTACTTTACAGAAAGAACCCCTAATATCTGAACCCCAACGCACATCATCAAATATGAAAAATTCATTCTCTGGACCAAAATAAGCAGTATCAGCAATACCTGTTGATTGTAAATAAGTTATAGCACGTTTAGCTAATGAACGTGGATCACGCTCATAACCTTGCATAGTAGTTGGTTCAATTACATCACAACGTAAATTTAAGGTAGCTTCATCAGAAAATGGATCAAGGACTATTGTGTCAGGGTCTGGCATTAGAATCATGTCAGATTCATTGATACCTTTCCAACCTGCAATGGATGAACCATCAAACATTTTACCGTCAATAAAAAAATCGCTATCAACAGTATTAGCACGTACAGTTACATGTTGCTCTTTACCTTTAGTATCTGTGAATCGCAAGTCAACAAAACTAATATTATGTTCCTTGATCATGTCTAATACATTTTCACCAGCCATATAACACTCCTTAGAAAGTTGAAATTATAAATTGGTATTTTGCCATATTTTTGATTATAAAGCTAGTTTGACATTCTATTAGGGAAGATTTTTAGGTTTTTCTAGGTAATTTAATAAAAGCCCTTATCATTGGTTAATAATTAATATACTTTTATATACTAAAACAATAAATAACCAAATAATTATTTAAAATATTCTATACAAAATAGAATTATTACAATAAAGGAGAAGAGTTATTTATTTAGAATTAAAAACAATTGGTTGGAGTTTGATGATGACTTCTATCATATTAGATGTTTTTAGTATTATTGCCATGAAATTATCAAATGGTTTTACTAAACCTATTCCGGTCATTTTAACATTGTTGTTTTATATTATGAGTACCGTTTTCTTCGCTTTCACGTTGCAAATAATAGATATTAGTATTGCCTATTCAGTGAGTTCTGGTTTAGGTACAGTTATCGTGACTATCATTGGAATGTTACAATTTAAAGAACAATTTACATTTATTAAAATAGCATCTATTAGTATGATTGTATTAGGTATAATAGGATTAAATTTAGGAAGTTAATTTATGCTTGAATAACTGAAATTTTCACCAAATAAAACAAAGTAAAGCCCATCAATTCCTTAATTTAGGTGGGCTTTACTAATATATTGCAAATCTTTTTTAACGTTGATAATGTAAACTTAAGAACCAAAATTGGTCTGGAGTATTGAATCCATATGCTGTTTCATATTCTTTGCCCAGCATATTTTTTAATCTTGCTCTCAAAGTCCAACTTTTATTAAAGTGATATTCACCAGCTAAATTTACAATCCCATAACCAGCTAAACGCCTAGTATTAGCAGTATCATCATATCTATGGCTTTGAGCTAACGCGCTTACACTTAAACGCATTGGCCCTCTTCTTTCAGCTAATTCTATATTTATAGTTTTCTTGGATCGACGTGGTAATAGATTGCCAGTTGTATCATCTTCCGGTTTTAACCAAGATACTTTAGTATTAAATTCCCAATTATTTTTTCGCCAGCTTATTGAACCGTCCATACCAGTTATATTAACTTTATTAATATTATCAGCATAATAGCTATTACTTACTGCATCAAAATTAGTAGCGATAAGTTTATCAATCTTGGTTTTATAAACATTGATTGACCAATTATAATTCTGCTGATTTCCGAGTAATCCAACTTCATAGCTTTCCGACTCTTCTGGTACTAAATTAGAATTACCAAAATTGGGAAAATATAATTCATTAAAAGATGGAGCTTTGAAAGCTGTTCCATAACTTGCAATAAATCTAATTTTAGTATTTAAAACATAACCTAAGCTAATATTTTGAGTGGTGTTATTACCAAATTGCTCATTATCATCTTGACGAACTCCAACTAATAAATCAATTGAACCAAAATCAACTTGATATTCAGCAAATATACCTTTATTAGCCAAAGAATCTATTGCATAATTAGTATGACTAGCCACATCATTAGTTTGCTCTTCATAACCAATTATTAGCTCATGTTTATCAAAGATAAAATTATTTTGTAAACCATATACAGTACGGGTAGTGTGAAAATAAGATTGGGGATTTTCGTCAAATTCATCTTTGCTTTCACCCATATTAAGATTTAGCAACCACCAATCATTAGCAGCGTAATTTGCTTTAATACCAAGAACTTGTTGAGTAAAATCAGCCTCATTATTAAATGAAGAATCAAATTGAGTATTACCTGTAGCTCGCAAGGAATTAATTTCAATACTGCCTATATCGCCAAACTTATGTCCAATTTTAGTACTAAATGAAGTATTTTCATAACCATCATCGTCTGGTTCTACAGTAAAACAGCCAGCAGGATTGTTACAGGCATTAAAACCGTCAGATTTAATATGATTAGTATATATGCTTAACCAACTATTTTGATTTGAACCAGAAAAACCTGTTGTAATCCTATAAGTATTGTTAGCACCAATCCCGATACTAGATTCAGCCCGTGGTTGCTTACTATGTCTGGTGAAAATTTGGATCACACCACCGATAGCTTCAGAACCATATAAACTAGAACGTGGCCCACGTACAATTTCAATTCGTTCAATCTGGGATATTGGTAAATATTGAAATGCTGTGCTACCAGTTGTTGCAGAACCAATTTTTACACCATCGATTAGAACTACCAGATGGTCAGATTCAGTACCACGCATAAATACAGAAGTGCCTTGGCCTAGACCACCATTACTGACAACATCTAAACCTGGAACTCCACGTAACACATCGGAAATACTAATAGCTTGACTTTTAGTGATTTCTTCTCGAGTGATTACGGTGACTGAAGCTAATGGACTAGTTTGGGCGTAACGAGTTGCTGTCACAACTACTTCTGGTAAAACAGTTTCAGCAATATTTAAGGTAGGATATAAAAATAATGAAATAGCGATAAATCTATAATTCAACTGAATTTTCCTCTTTAACAAAAGACACAGAGAGGAAGCAGAATTATCAAAAGTTCTGCCAATTGCCCTCCGCAATAAACTTAAATACAATCATTAAACTTATATCCAGCGTCAACCAGATTGAGTTTAATAATCGCAGTAAAACATTTAGGCCGGTCTCCGGACTTATAAGTATATTACAGTTAAACGCCTTCCCACATAAAATATGCAGTGACTTTATATGCTTAACCTTAAACTTATTTACCGTTGCGGGGGCAGTATCAGATTTACACTGATTTCCCGTTTAATTTGTAAACAAACACCATAAATGTTATTTGAATATTATAATTAATTTAATGCTATGTCAAGATATTTAACTGGATTAGCTTGGTAAATCAAGTGATAATATTTGTCCATAAGCAATTTTAATATTAAATGCTTCTATTGGTAATATACTTTTAATGATTACTAGAAAGGCTCTTATTGTTCCGGCATGAGTGACAATACTGATTACTTCATTATTAGAAAAATGTTGTAGAGAATTGATAAATAATAAAACTCTTGTTATTACATCTTGGAATGATTCGCCATTTGGACATGGAATATTAACATAGTCAGCAAACCAAATTTTACCTTCTTCTGTGTTATAAATTGAACTCCAACTTTTACCTTCCCAGTCACCAAAATTTAATTCTTTTAGGCGAGCATCATAAATAATATCACCATTGCTAATAATCTGAGCAAGCAAAGCACATCTGGATAATGGACTAGAATAAACTGCTGAAAATTGCTGGTTAACGATTATATTTTTTAACTTAACTACTTCTTGTGAAAAACTATCAGCTAATTCAATATCAGTCTGTCCATAACAAATACCTTTGGCTGCTTTAACTTGTGTATGTCTGATTAACAGTAACTTCATATATAATTCTTAATTGTATATTTGATAAATCCTACTATGAACATAATAGCGATAGAAATGGTTTTAAAAAATATTTTTTAAAATTACTTGACATTCTAAATGATAATTATTATCATCTAGGTTATAAATATTATATTAAATTTGATTTAAAATAATTTGAAAATATCGGAGATAAAATGATGGAAAACAATTTAAAAAATCTAGGTATTGGAGATTGGGGAATTGTTGCTGGTTTTCAAAAAGGCAATAAAGGCTATCGCAAAAAATTATTAGCTATGGGTTTAACTCCAGGAACTGAATTTAACGTTATTCGTTATGCTCCTTTGGGTGATCCAGTAGAAATCAAAACTCGTGGTTTTGCTCTAACTTTACGAAAAAATGAAGCCGAAAGTTTAATCATAAAGAGGATTGATAGATGAGTCAAGTTGGAGTAGTTGGTAATCCTAACTGTGGTAAAACAGTATTATTCAACGTTTTAACCGGTACTAAACAACAGGTCGGTAATTGGCCTGGAGTAACAGTTGAACGTAAAGAAGGTTTTTATGAATATGCTGGTCAAACTATTGAGTTAGTTGATTTACCTGGTACTTATTCTATTGATTCCACCCCTGAAGTTACTTCGCTGGATGAACAAATTGCTCAAGATTATATTCTATCTGGCGATACAGATTTAATTGTAAATATTATTGATGCTTCTAATCTAGAACGTAATTTATATTTAACTACGCAATTGTTAGAAATGGAAGTACCGTTGGTAATTGCCCTCAATATGATGGATATTGCCGAACAAAATAAAATTAAAATAGATATAGCTAAATTATCCCACCGCTTAGGTGTGCCGATAGTTCCAATAACTGCTACTAAAAAATTGGGCATTGAAGAACTAAAACAAATTATAGATAAAGCAGTTAAAGATAAGCATATACCAACCTTACGAGTTGAATATCCACCAGCAATTGAAACAGTACTTAGCAAATTATTACCAACCGTCACCGAACAATTACCAGATAATATTAAATCCCATGCTCATTGGGTAATATTAAAACTATTAGAAAATGATGATTTAACTAGAAAATGGGTTAATGCAGATACCCAAAAAATTATAGCTGAACATCAAAAAAATATAGAAGCAGATTTACATGAAGAATTAGACATTATAGTAGCCGATAGCCGTTATAATTTTATAGCTAAAGCCGTTGCTAATACAGTACAAAAAACTGATCAAATTACCAAAACCGCATCGGAAAAAATTGATCAAATAGTACTAAATAGAATTTTAGGCATCCCGATTTTTTTAGGCATCATGTATTTGATGTTTATGTTTACCATCAATATAGGTGGGGCTTTTATCGATGTATTTGATATGTTATTTGCCACTATATTTGTCGATGGATTTGGTGAATTACTTACTGTAATGGGAGCTTCATCCGCAACCAGAATTTTATTAGCCGATGGTATGGGTGGTGGTATTCAAGTGGTTGCTACTTTTATCCCAATTATCGGATTTTTATACTTATTTTTATCATTTTTAGAAGATTCTGGATATATGGCTCGAGCCGCATTTGTAATGGATCGGTTCATGCGATTTGTTGGCCTGCCAGGTAAATCTTTTGTACCTATGATCGTGGGCTTTGGCTGTAATGTACCAGCTATTATGGCAACTCGTACTTTAGAAAATCGTCGAGACCGGATTTTGACTATTTTAATGAATCCGTTTATGTCTTGTGGAGCTAGGTTACCAGTTTATGCTTTATTTGCAGCCGCATTTTTTCCTATTGGTGGGCAAAATATAGTATTTAGTTTATATTTAATCGGAATTGCAGTAGCAGTTTTGACTGGTTTAATACTAAAAAATACTCTATTAGTCGGTGAAGCATCCCATTTTATCATGGAGTTGCCACCGTATCACATGCCAACCATTCAAACTATTTTATTACGAACTTGGGAAAGATTACGGGACTTTATTTTACGAGCCGGCCAAATTATTGTGCCGATGGTAATAATATTGACTTTCTTAAACTCATGGGGTACTGATGGCTCATTTGGTAATGAAAATAGTGATAAATCAGTATTGAGTGAAATTGGTCGAACTCTAACTCCAGCTTTTGAGCCAATGGGTATTCATGAAGATAATTGGCCAGCAACAGTGGGAGTATTTACAGGAGTTTTGGCTAAAGAAGCTGTAGTTGGAACTTTGGATGCTATTTATTCCCAATTAGCAATTTTAGATTCAGGTGCAGAAGTTATAGAGGAAGAATTTGTATTTTGGGATGATGTGGTAGCAGCTCTTGCAACTATTCCAACCAATCTTATCGAGGTTGGAGACAATATTTTAGATCCGCTAGGTTTAAATATTGGTGATGTAAGCAGTATAGAAACTGCGGCTGAAACTCAAGAAGTAAGTACTGGAACTTTTGGGGCAATGGTAGCACGATTTGATGGTCAAGCTGGAGCTTTTGCATATTTATTGTTTATCTTATTGTACTTTCCATGTGCTGCTGCGACTGCTGCTATTTATCGGGAAACTAGTATGGGCTGGGCGGTATTTGCGGCTGCTTGGACGACTGGAATTGCTTATTCATTAGCTACTATTTTCTATCAAATAGCAACTTTCGCCAGACATCCAATGTCTTCAATGACTTGGGTGGCAGGTTTGTTGACCTTATTTATTGCAGTAGTTGGAGTTTTATATTTGTATCGGAATAAAGTTTAGAAGTTTTTATTCTTGTAACCTGCTTTGCTTAACTATTATTTGATTTTATATTCGAATTTGTAATACTTTGTGTAACTTTAGATACTAATTTAATAAATTATGCTGGGTTATCGCTCTCATAGAATCAATACCATTAAGTTAAGGAAATTGATTAGGGTAACCACAAGGGATTCCAACCTCTACAAATTATCACGTAGGGGCAATCCCTTGTGGTTGCCCTTAACTTAATGGCATTAACCCACTTTCGTGGGCATGACAATTTTATAATAACTTACAGAACATTTATCTTCTAGATTTATTAGGTTTCTTACCAAGATTTTTTAAAACTTTATCTGTAATATCAACCTGTTTACTAGCCCAGACCACTCCTTCACTCAAAATAAAATCGTAGGAATCTTTCTTTGCTATATCTTGAATTACTTCAATAATTACTTTCTGTACTTTATCTAATTCTTCTGAACGACGGATATTAAAATCTTCACCAATTTCTTCTTGTTGACGTTTTAATTCACGTTTTTTATCTCGGATTCCACGTTTTTTATCTCGAGCTTTCGCATCAGTCATAATTGTAATATTTTTCTGAAATTCTTCTTCCAGTCTTTTTAGTTCATTTCTAGCATTAACAATTTGTCTTTTACGACGAGCAAACTCAGAATCTAATGCTTTACTAGCTTTTGCTAATTGTGGTGCTTCATCCATAACTCTGATTGCATTGACAAAACCAATTTTTAACGCTGCAACCTGAAGTGGTAGAAAACTGCAAATTAAACCAATAATCAAATAATATTTTTTCAATGTAAAACTCCTTACCAATTAAAAGTTGTTC
>JQIA01001429.1_pt1 | contig 12854 bp, 13 predicted proteins | sample 811431 | NCBI WGS metagenome assembly JQIA01 (sample SAMN02998118, study PRJNA258478) | marine sediment metagenome | biome: marine; feature: seafloor; material: sediment; isolation source: oil-polluted sediment collected from 3 locations (0.5 km, 0.7 km and 0.9 km)... | place: USA: Gulf of Mexico ... | reverse complement strand
TTTGTTGATTTATGGGAAAGAGGAAGAATAGCAAATAAAGCAGATGCAGATTTATTTGTTTCAATTCACTGTAATGCACATAATTCACAGGCCTCAGGGGCTGAAACATGGGTTTTGGGAACGCATGCAAATCGTCAAAATTTTGAGGTAGCAAAAGCTGAAAACGCAGTTATTTTATTAGAAGATAATTATAAAACGAACTATAAAGGTTTTGACCCTAATTCTCCTGAATCTGTTATTGGATTAACATTGATGCAAGAAGAATATTTAGACCAAAGTATTCAATTAGCAAGTATTATTCAAAGCGGATTTACAAAGACTTTAAAGCGTAAAAATAGAGGTGTTAAGCAAGCGGGTTTTGTGGTTTTATACCAAACGTTTATGCCAAGTGTTTTAATTGAAACAGGTTTTATTACCAATAGGATTGAAGGTCCTTATTTAAATTCTAAAATAGGTCAGAGAAAATTTTCAGAATCTATTTTTAGGAATATTAAAAAATATGTTCAGCAACTCACTTTAAATACGGTTACTAGTACCGCTAAAAAGCCTAAAATAAGCACTGTAAAAGAAACTAAAGTTAATTACAAACAGATTAAGTTTAAGGTACAGATTGCAGCTGGTGTTACTAAATTAGAAACAAAGTCATATAACTTTAACGGGCTAAAAAATGTAGAGCGATTTAAAATTGGAAAATTTTATAAATACTACATAGGTAAAACATCAGATTATGCTGAAATAAAGAAACTCCAAAAGCTTGCCAGATCAAAGGGATATACCTCATCTTTTATAGTTGCATTTAAAAATGGGAAGAAAATAGCTATAGAAGAAGTTTTGAAAAAATCTTAGCTTGTTTGGTAACTACTACCAAAATTAATTAGTAATATTGCTATACTAAATACTATAATTTTGAAAATTACAAGAGAAGTAAAAACAGGAATTGTTGCGGTAACTGTAATAGTCTTATTTATATGGGGTTTTAACTTTATGAAGGGGCTGAATTTATTTGACTCGCCATCATCAACTTATTTAACTGAATATAATAATGTTCAAGGCTTAAATAAGTCGAGTGTTGTTACAATTAATGGAGTGGAAGTTGGAAAAGTTGTTAAAATAAGTTTCAATAAAGAACCTGAAAAGAGAGGGCAAATAATTGTTGAATTTAGTGTTGAAACAAATTTTGAGTTTTCAAGAAAGAGTATTGCGAAGATTTATAGTGCTAGTTTAATGGGAGGGAAGTCATTAGCAATAATTCCTTCGTATGAAGGTGAAATGGCAACGTCTGGAGATTTCTTACAGGGAGAAATTGAATCAGATATTTTTTCTTCCGTTACGGAAAAGCTAAACCCCTTACAGGCAAAAGTTGAAAATGTTATTGTTAGTGCAGATTCATTAATGGTTGGCTTAAATGATATGATAGACTCTAAAAGTAGAAAGCATTTTAAGTCAAGTATTGCACAGTTGGATGTAACAATTTCAAATTTTAAAAATATTTCAGAATCTATTGATAAGTTAGTTAAAACTAATGAAGAAAAGTTGGGTAGTACAATTGCTAATGTAGAATTAATGACTAATAATATGTCTAAATTATCTGATACATTGGTAAGTGCAAACATAGGAACAACTATTAAAAACTTTGAATCTACAGTTGATAATTTGAATAAAATATTAGCTAGTGTTGAGGCTGGAGAAGGTACTTTAGGTAAAATGCTCAAAGATGATGAAATGTACAATAACTTATCAAATGCTTCAAAGGAGATGGAAGAGTTGTTGAGAGAAATGAAATTACATCCTAAACGTTTTGTTCATTTTTCATTATTTGGAAAAAAAGATAAGGGGTATCAACCAAATGAAGAACAAAAATAAGAGCTACATCTAATAAAATAAAATTATTTTTAAGTATTAACCTACACAACTTCTGAATAAAAGGACTTACTTTTCTATCAGTAGCCATTCATAATCCATTAATTATTTTACTGATAAATTAGTATTTTCACATAAAATATTAACAAATATTGTTACTGTGTAAAATATTAAATAGTTGATTTGAAAATTTTTAAAAAACAAGCCAAGTTTGAAAATATTAAATTAAATTTACAAGCGAATTTATGTTTCAAGGTTTTAAATTCAGTTATAATATTGGTTTTTAATAGTCATCATTAAATAAAATGTATGAATTATATCGATAACGTTGCTTTTGCAATTCTTCTTGTTTTTGGAATTGGTTTTTTTGTGAAAAATATCAGAAAAATTACTAGAAATATTAAGCTTGGTAAAGATATTAATAGGACAGATAATGTTAATGTTAGATGGAAAAACATGGCAATGATTGCTCTGGGTCAGTCAAAGATGGTAAAACGTCCAGTAGCTGGTGTTTTACACATTATAGTGTATGTTGGCTTTATAATTGTAAATATTGAAGTTCTTGAAATATTGATAGATGGAATTTTTGGAACACACAGAGTTTTATCTTTCCTTGGAATAATATATAATTTCTTAATTGCTACGTTTGAAATACTTGCCTTTTTGGTTTTGATTTCAGTAATTATATTTTGGGTTAGAAGAATGGTTCTTAGAATTCCTCGTTTTTGGAATAAAGAAATGAAGGGCTTCCCTAAAAATGATGCACTAAATATTTTGTATTTTGAAATGGTATTAATGTCGCTATTTTTAATTATGAATGCAACCGATATTCATTTTCAAGAATTGAATTCAGGTAATATTATAAGTCAGTTTTTAGTACCAGTTTTTGATAGTATTAGTATTGAAAGTTTGCACATAATTGAGCGTACTGCTTGGTGGATTCATATAATTGGAATACTTGTATTTTTAAACTATTTGTATTATTCTAAGCATCTTCATATTTTATTAGCTTTCCCAAATACATTTTATGCAAATTTAAATGTTAAAGGTAAACTTGACAATTTAGAAGCAGTTACAAATGAAGTTAAATTAATGATGGATCCTGATGCAGATCCATATGCTGCTGTACCTGAGGGAGAAAATGAAACACCTGAAAAATTTGGAGCAAGTGATGTAACTGATTTAAATTGGGTTCAATTAATGAACGCTTATACGTGTACTGAATGTGGTAGATGTACATCATCTTGCCCAGCAAATCAAACAGGAAAAGAGTTATCACCTCGTGCAATTATGATGAAAACTCGTGATAGATTAGAGGAAGTAGGAAGAAATATTGATAAAAATGAAGCGTTTATTGAAGATGGAAAACAATTATTAAATGATTATATAACGCCTGAAGAAATATGGGCTTGTACAAGTTGTAATGCTTGTGTTGAAGAATGTCCTGTAAGTATAGACCCATTATCAATTATTGTAGATTTAAGGCGCTATTTAGTGATGGAACAATCTGCAGCACCACAAGAGTTAAATAGTATGATGACAAATATTGAAAATAACGGAGCACCTTGGCAATATAATCAAATGGATAGACTAAACTGGAAAGACGAATAAATACTAATTAAAATTATTTAAAATCAAAACACTTACAATGAAAAAAGAAGATGTAGAAAAATTATTACATGACAAAGTTGAAGCAGGATTGCATATTAGCCCTATTTTACCTGAAGGAATCAAAAATTATTTAATTGATATAGATGGTACAATATGCGATGACATACCTAATGAAGAACCTGAAAGAATGCTAACAGCTAAAGTATATTTAGACGCATTGAAAACACTGAATGATTGGTTTGATGAAGGTCATATTATCTGTTTTTTCACTTCAAGAATGGAGGAACATAGAGACTATACAGAAATTTGGCTAAAAAAGAATGGATTTAAATACCATAGCTTGTTAATGGGGAAACCGAGAGGGGGAAATTATCATTGGGTTGATAATCACTTAGTTAAAGCTACTAGGTATCGAGGTAAATTTACAGAATTAGTTACAAAAGATGTAACTATCGAAGTTTTTGACGACGGAAAACACTAATAAAACATTTATAGAATGAACGTACCAACAATGGCGGAAATGATGGCACAAGGAAAGCAACCTGAAGTATTATTTTGGGTTGGTTGTGCAGGAAGTTTTGACGATAGAGCAAAAAAAATCACAAAAGCATTTGTTAAAATTTTAAATAAAGCAAATGTTGATTTTGCTGTTTTAGGAACAGAAGAAAGCTGTTCTGGTGATCCTGCTAAAAGAGCTGGGAATGAATTCTTGTTTCAAATGCAGGCAATGACAAACATTGAAGTGTTAAATGCTTATGAAATAAAAAAAATCGTAACTGCTTGTCCACACTGTTATAACACATTTAAAAATGAATATCCAGAATTAGGTGGAGTTTATGAAGTTGCTCATCATACAGAGTTGTTAAAAGTATTGCTTGACGAAGGTAGAATAACCATTGAAGGAGGGAAATTCGTTGGTAAAAAAATAACTTTCCACGATCCTTGTTATTTAGGCCGTGCTAATGATGTTTATGAAGCGCCTAGAGAATTAATTCAAAAATTAGATGCAGAATTGGTTGAAATGAAACGTTGTAAAACAGAAGGATTATGTTGTGGTGCAGGTGGTGCACAAATGTTTAAGGATGCTGAAAAAGGGAATAAAGAAATAAACATAGAGCGCACAGAAGACGCTATTGACGTAAAACCAGATATTATAGCAACAGGATGTCCATTTTGTAATACGATGATGACAGATGGTGTAAAAGTAACTAATAAGGAAGATGAGATAGAAGTATTGGACATAGCAGAACTAATTGCGAATGCTGAAGATTTATAATTTTAGTTATGGTTACTTTATCGATTCATTTTTTAAAAGATGATTAAATATTATATTGAAGCTGCACGTTTAAGAACCTTACCACTTTCGGTCTCAGGAATTATTGTTGGAAGTTTTATTGCAGCATCCCATGAGCTTTTTAATTGGAAAATTTGCTTGTTAGCAATATTAACTACTGTTGGTTTTCAAATTATTTCAAATTTTGCTAATGATTATGGAGATGGTGTAAAAGGAACCGATAATAATGATAGGATTGGACCCGAAAGAGCAATCCAGAGTGGTTCTATTACTCCTAAGCAAATGTTGATAGCAATTTTAGTTTCAGTAATAATTACCTTAATTCTCGTTATTCTTCTTATCTATATATCTTTTGGGAAAGATGATTTCTTCAATCTTATTATTTTCTTTTTACTAGGTATTGCCAGTATTGCTGCAGCAATTAAGTATACAATGGGGAAAAAGGCCTATGGTTATAGTGGTTTTGGTGATTTATTTGTCTTTCTATTTTTTGGATTACTAAGTGTTTGTGGAAGTTATTATCTCTATGCAAAACAATTAGACCTTAGCATACTTCTACCTGCTTTTTCAATAGGGTTTTTAAGTATTGGAGTTCTTAATTTAAATAATATGCGCGATCGAGCATCTGATATTAAATCTGGAAAAAATACCTTAGTTGTTAAAATTGGAGTAGATTTCGCTAAATTTTATCATTATTATCTTTTGATAGCTTCATTTTTATTTACACTGTTATATACAATGTTGAAATACAAATCTCCAGTTCAGTTTATTTTTTTAATAGCATTCGTGCCTATTGCTAAGCATTTTTATGTTGTATATTCTAACAGGATTCCTAAATTATTAGACCCAGAGTTGAAAAAATTAGCTTTAAGTACCTTTTTGTTTGCAATCCTATTTGGTTTGGGATTAATCCTTTCTTAAATTTATAATTTTTATCTTCTAATAAGAAAATAAAAGATATATTTGTCTTGTATTTTTATAATTAAATGAAACATCAATTTTTTGGCATATTATTTTATTTGCTTTATTTATTGGCAATGGTAAAACCATTGATTCCAATAATAGAATATCATGCTAATTACGATTATATTTCGAATGTTTTATGCGAAAATAGAGATAAACCATACTTACAATGTAATGGTAAATGTTATTTAGATAAACAAATTAAAAAAACGAATCATTCGGATCACAAACATAAGTCTTCAATTCCTCAAATTAATTTTGAGGATTATCCAATAAGTACTTTAGGTCAGTTCAATTACAGCATTAAAGATTTTAATGTCTTTAGTAGAGAGTCTTTTTTTGTAGAAAAATTTATGTTACAATATTATTTCAATCCTTTATTAAAACCGCCACAATTGGCTTCTTAACCTTAATTATTGTCTTTTTGTTTATAGCTAACCATAGCAATATGGTTTAGTAAGTTATGACTTGTTTTTACCAGAGGAGAACTTATGGATAAATTCTAAGGCAAAGTATCAAAAAACAGTTCTCTAAGTATATGAACCATTCAATGAAAATAGCTTTCTGATTGGAATATTTGTATGCAGTAATAGAGCACTTTAATACAAAAATAAAAATCATATTTAAAATGAAAAAAAGAGTATCTCTTATTCTATTAATGTTTATTGGTTTGGTTTCTTTTGGTCAAACTCAATTTATTAAAGGAAAGATTATAAATAAAGAAACGAATAATGCAATTGAATATGCAACCATAAAATTATTGAATTCAAAAAAATATGCAACTTCAAATAAAATCGGAGAATTCCAAATTAATGCTCAAATAGGTAGTAAAGTTGAAATATCTCATTTGAGTTATAAAACAAAAATTGTTGAACTTCAAAATAATGGCATTGTAGCATTAGAATTAGTTCAATTAGAATTAAATGAAATAATTGTAAATGCAAACCCTTTACAAGATATATCTCAATCAATAGTTATTAACGAAACCGATAAAAGAATAAGTCAGCCACGTAGTGTGGGTAGTTTATTTAGAGATATTAAAGGTTTTGGAATTTCAAAAAAAGGAGCTTATGCTTCAGAGCCAGTTTTTAGAGCCTTTAGACACGAACAATTAAATGTTCAATACGACGGAGGAATGAAAGTTTTGAATGCTTGCCCTAATAGAATGGATCCTATTACAACTCATATTATACCTGAAGAAATTGAAAAAATAGAAATTGTAAAAGGTCCTTTTACGGTTAGATTTGGACAAAATTTTGGTGGGATAATTAACTTGGTATCAAAAAATCCGTCTAAAAATAAAAAAGGAATTCATGGAAGTGCTGAGGGAGGTTATGAATCAAATGGGAACAACCTAGTAAGTGGTGCTTCAATAGTATATATTGAAGATAAATATGATGTTCAGTTTAATGGTTCTTATCGAGATTTTGGAGATTATAAAGATGGTAATGGAGAAACAGTTCCATCATCTTTCAGAACAACTGACTATTCTGTGAAAGTAGGGTTAAATCCAACAGAAAAACAACGATTTCAATTTAGTTGGAGGCAATCCTTTGGAAGAGATATTAAGCATGCAGGTTTACCTATGGATTCAGGTTTTGATGATAGTTTATTAGCAGGTATAAAATATAAATTTAAAAATATTTCTGATAAAGTTGAAAGCTTTACAGCTAATGTGTTCTACTCATATGTGGATCATTTTATGACAAATGCAGGACGTTCTAATTTTATGATGGTTGATGCACAATCACCTGTTGAATCTTGGACATATGGAGGAAAGGCAGAATTTGTTTTTAATATTTCTGATAATTCTAGGTTGTTTACTGGAATTGATGCAAACCTAATTGAAAGAAAAGGAAATAGAACCAGAATTGTGAAAATGATGAATGGTGTAATGTTACCAACTCCAAAAGTTTTTGAAGATAAAATTTGGCAAGATGCTAGCCTAAATGATGTTGGATTATTTGCAGAGGGGAAATTTAAAGTTGCTGATTTTACAACTTTAACAGTTGGAACAAGAGCAGATTTTATTTCAACTTCAATTACTGATCCAGCATTAGATTTTGAAGCTCTTTATGGAGACTCAATTAGTGATGAAACCGAAATTAATATTAGTGGAAATGCATCTGTAAAATACCAAAAAAATGGATTTCAAACACAATTGGCAATTGGTAGAGGTGTTAGAACGGCATCTATGCTTGAACGATATATTAATCATTTCACTGTTGGAGTTGATCCTTATGAATATGTTGGTAACCCAAACTTGAAACCTGAGATTAATAACCAACTAGAATTATCATTTTTAAAGAAATTTAAAACGATTGAAATTGGTGCTTCGGTTTTTCACTCTTTCTTAGAAGATTATATTTTAGCAAAAGTAAATTCAGATATTCCTAGAAAATTTATGGCAACGACACCACCAATTGTATCAAAACAATTTGTGAATATTGATAAGGCGAGCCAAACAGGTATAGAATTCAGCTTTAAAGTAAAAGCATCAGATAAAATTTCATTTACTTCAGATGTTTCTTATACGAGAGCAGAAAATAAAGATTTTGATGAGCCTTTAGCTCAAATCCCTCCATTAATGGCAAACTTAGGAATGAAATTCGAAGAAAAGTATTATTGGCTGTCTTTAAATTCAAGATTGGTTGGAAAACAATCAAGAGTGTCTGATTCTTTTATGGAACAAGAAACACCTGGGTTTGGAACATTAGATTTTAGAATTGGGTTGGAGCCATTTAAAGGGTTTACGATAGGTGCTGCTGTTTTAAACATTTTCGATAAAATATATTATGAGCATTTAAATTTTTCATATAAAAATTCAAACACATTGTCAGGTAAAATTTATGAACCTGGTAGAAATTTCACAACTTATTTGAAGTATAAATTCTAAGATTAATTTATGCTAATTTGTTTGTTAACCACGGAAATGTTTGTTTTTCCGTGGTTTTTTTTATCCTTTTTTTTTGTTAAATTGCATAAATACATTTAATCAGAGAAATAGTATGAAAATAACTTATTTAGGTCATGCAAGTTTAAGTATTGAAACAAAAGACAAAACATTATTAATAGATCCTTTTATAACTGGGAATGAATTAGCTAAAGAAATTGATATTAATAAATTACAAGCAGATTATATTTTAATTACACATGCGCATCAAGATCATATTTTAGATGTTGAAGCAATTGCAAAAAGAACTGGTGCTAAAATTATCTCAAATTATGAAATTGTTACGTTTTATGAAGGAAAAGGCATTGAAGGACACCCTATGAATCATGGAGGAAAATTCAAATTTGATTTTGGAACTGTGCATTATACCAACGCTATCCACTCAAGCTCATTTCCCGATGGAAGTTATGGCGGGCAACCTGGTGGATTTGTAGTTGAAACTAATCATCATAGAGTGTACATCGCAGGAGATACAGCTCTTACTTACGATATGAAGTTGATTCCAGACGTAATTGGAGAACTAGATTTGGTAGTTTTACCAGTAGGAGATAATTTTACTATGGGAATAGATGAAGCTATTAAAGCAAGTACATTTTTAAATTGCAATAAAGTATTAGGGTATCATTTTGATACTTTTGGGTATATTAAAATTGATCATAAGGAAGCATTCACAAAATTTTCAAGAGCTAAAAAGGAATTGTACTTATTATCAATTGGAGGTAATATGAAATTGTAATAATTTTAGATTTTTTTGAAGATTAAAAAGCAAACTAATGAAAAAAAATAAACATTGTCAAAGTTGTGGAATGCCATTATGCAAGGACCCTAAAGGGAGTGGGACTGAACTTGATGGACAACCAAGTAAAAAGTATTGTAGTTATTGTTATGAAGAAGGTGAATTTCTACAACCAGATATTACTGCTGAAGAAATGCAAGCGTTTGTAAAGGAAAAACTCAAAGAAATGGGTGGTTTTATGAAATTATTTGCTGGATTTTTCTCTAGAGGAATTCCAAAATTAGAGCGTTGGAAAAACAATTAACTATTATTTTATATAATTATTTGATGGCGTTATTTTAATATGTTCGAAGTTATTTTACTTTAATTATTGTTATTGAGGTTTTTTCACCTTTATTCAAACTAGTTAGCGTCTTGATGTTATTATTTTTGTCAATAATTTCAATTTTTGTTGTATTAGGTGATATACTACCAACATTTATTGCTCTTACTTTTATAGTTGTTTTTCCCGATTTAAGAGGGAGAATAATTTTTTTAATTTTTTTGCTTACAACATAGTTTTTTAAAATTATAGTATCGTTAATGAATAAATTAATTTTATCTCCGTCTACTTTACCAGCATCATATATTTTTAATTTAATTTGACTTGATGACGAGAACATACTTAAATTTTGATTTGATTTTAGAATGTTCATATTTAAAGAATCAAGTGTTTGCCCCAAATTTATGTTAGATTTAACCTCATCAGTTATTCTTTTTGATTTTTGAATAATTTTATCAATTTTTTGAACTTTTTTTTCAATCTTCCGGATGTTCTTCAATGCTATTTCACCATTAATGCAGGTGCTTCCATCGTTATATTGCCCATTGAATTTTCCAACAATATTTTTTGTAGAATTAAAATTGCCTATTTTTCCATTGAAGTGAATATAACAAAAGTCGTAATCTGAAATTATTGATTTAGTATAAACAATTCCTACTTCTCTAAAAGAAAGGCGATTCGTTTTAGTATTGTACGTTCCAGTAATAGTTGATTTTGTTTCATGTTCCCCATGAATATCTGTTACCGAGTATCCAGAAATTAAACCATTATTCTCAATCAAATTAAGTTTGTAAGAGATAAAAGATGAATCGTTTAGTTTAACAACTCCTAAATATTCATGTTTTTTTTGTGCAATTAAGGAACTGCTATAACATAAAAAAAATAAAAAAAAGAGGAAGGATTTAATATTTCTGTACATTTTTTAGTAATTTGGAATCAAATCTATAAATTTCTACTATGAAACTCAAAATTATTCTATCGATTGTAGTATTATTATTTATTACAAGTGTAAGTTATGCTTCTTTTCCTGTAAAAAGAGTGACAACTAATCAAAATTCAATTCAATTAAATCAAACAGATACTGTTGAGGTGTTAGTTTCTCCTGCAGCAGTTGGATCAGAAAAAAGTCAGGGAATAGCCCTGTTATTAGGTGTTTTTCTGGGAGGTTTAGCAGGGCATAAATGGTATTTAGGAAATCCATGGTATATTAATCTGTTGTTTATTATAACGTTAGGAGGTTTTGGAATATGGTGGGTAATTGATATGATACGTATTATTACGGGAGATTATCAACCTCATAATGGAAATTATAAAGCTGATTTCTTTTAGAAAAATAAAAATATTTAAAAAATGAGAAGTTTTTAACTTCTCATTTTTTTTGTGCTTACTTTATCCTTTTTTAACCACGTTGTTCTTAAATCATCTGATAAAATTCCAGATCCGTCGTGTTTCCAACCTGGAGGCTTCATAAAATAGTTGAACTTTTTTGTAATGGAAGTTTTAGCAGTAATGGCATCTTTAAAAAGTGCTGTCCATTCATGAAAAGCAATAGTTAAAGGATTGTAAGAATGTAGATTTGTAGTTAATCCATAAACTACTTTTTCCTTTTTTAATTCAGGTTGAAATGTTCCAAATAACTTATCCCAAATAATTAGAATTCCGGCATGATTTCTATCTAAGTATAACGGATTTGAGCCATGATGAACTCTATGGTGAGAAGGTGTATTAAAAATAGCTTCAAACCAAGCTGGCATTTTGTGTATCAATTCTGTATGGATCCAATATTGGTATAATAAGCTAATACTCATTTGTGTAAAAATCATTACCGGGTGAAAACCAAGTATTGGTAACATCAAGAAAAAAATAAAACTAAAAAAACCACCTGTCCAAGTTTGTCTTAAGGCTGTGCTTAAATTATATTTTTGGGAAGAGTGATGAACAATATGTGATGCCCAAAAAAATCTACTTTTATGACTAATTCTATGAAACCAATAATAACAAAAATCTTCTAATACTAAAATACCAATCCAAGCCCACCAAACAAAAGGAATAGTTATCAGTCTAATGTTTTCATATAAAACAGTAATAACCATTACTACTAATATTTTGCTCACAATTTCAATTAAAACATTTCCAATTCCCATAGATATAGAGGCCAAAGTATCTTTCAAATTATAATTTTTAGGATTTCTTTTATAAATAAGAATTCCTTCGATAAGTACAGTCGCTATAAAAAAAGGGATGGCGTATAAAATTAAGTTAGGTATAGTTGGAATTTCCATAGTACAACATAAATTTAGATTCTAAGATAAAATAAATTTTCAAATATTGTACCTTTCAAACTTTATTAAAAAATGAAAGCACTCTATATAAAATATATCTTAAATTTTAAGCAGGCTAGCGGAACTTCAAGAGGGGTATTACATACAAAAGAAACATACTTTTTAAAACTTGAAGATGGAAACAGTATTGGCATTGGAGAATGTGCTGTATTTACAGGTTTAAGTATTGATGATAGATCTGATTATGAAGAAAAATTACAATGGCTTTGTAATAATATAAATCAAAAACTCACTTATTTATTAAATGAATTAATAGAATTCCCTTCAATCCAATTCGGGTTAGAACAAGCTCTTTTATCTGTTAAAAGCGAAAGTTCTTTTGAACTATTTCCATCTAAATTTACTCAATCAAAAGATTCAATTAATATAAATGGATTAATTTGGATGGGAGATATATCGTTTATGAAACATCAAATTTCTGAAAAATTGGAAGATGGGTTTTCTGTGATTAAAATGAAAATTGGAGCTATAGATTTTGAAACAGAATTAGGCTTATTAAAGAGTATTCGAAAAGAGTTTTCTTCAAAGGATATTGAATTACGGGTAGATGCTAATGGAGCCTTTTCGACTTCTGAGGCACTAGAGAAATTAAAAAAGTTATCGGAATATGAAATTCATTCCATTGAGCAACCAATAAAACAAGGTCAATTGCATGAAATGGCAATGTTGTGTGATAAAACGCCAATTCCAATTGCTTTAGATGAAGAATTAATTGGAATATTTGATGTAACAAGTAAGCAAAAATTGCTACAAACAATAAAACCTCAATATAT